>Ga0075163_10001112_pt1 | contig 35837 bp, 20 predicted proteins | sample JI1023141ADNA_FD_71478 | JGI IMG/M metagenome (GOLD analysis project Ga0075163, IMG submission 71478) | Wastewater effluent complex algal communities from Wisconsin, to seasonally profile nutrient transformation and Carbon sequestration -... | ecosystem: Engineered > WWTP > Effluent > Algae...
CGCATGTGATCCAGGTTGGGCGTCACGATCCAACCGCCGCGACCTTCGTTCAGCTCGCGGACCACGTGGTCGACGCACTGGGCTTCGGTGATGGCGTGCAGGCCCACGCCGCTCAACTCGATCCGCGGGAGTTCGCGCTTCATCGCACGCTCTCCTCGGGGACGCGACCGCGCCACACGTTCGCTTGTCGACGATCGAAGTCCGCCGTGGCGCGACGCTTGCCCTTCCACAGCGACGCGGACTGGAACGAGCGCAGGAACCGTCGGAACGCCGCGTCGGGATAGCGTTCCTCGCGCTTCCACGCGGCCGACAACCAACCGAGCCACATGCCGAGTCCGCCGATCACGTACGGTCGATGCGCCAAGCGGAAGATCGCGCTGGCGGTCATGTACACGAAGCCCGTGCCCATGAACCACTGCCCGCGTCCGTGGCGGAGGCGACCGCGCCAGATGCTGTGTTGGCTGGAACCCATCGCGCGCAAGTGCACGAAGCGCAGCGCGGGATCGTCGAAGCTCGCGGCCTTCCAGCCGGTCATGCGACAACGGTGGCAGTCGATGCCGTCCCACATGACCTCGCGCACGAAGCCGCCGATCTCGTCGAAGCACGCCGTGCGGTAGAACTTCGTCATCCCGACCGACATCTCGTCACCGCACCCTTCGCTGACGAGGGTGCCGTCCGCCGCGGGGAACCAGGGCTTGCCGCTGCACGTTCCGAGCCGCGGATCCACGCGCATCCGGGCGATCAGGTTCTCGAAGTAGTCGTGCGGCAACTCCAAGTCGAGGTCGAGCTTGCACAGGAACTCGAACTCGCGGTGATCCACGTTCTCGAGGCCGAAGTAGAACGCGTCGATGACGCCGGGGCCCACGCTGCGCGCGCCGCGGTCCTCGCGACGCACGACGCGGATCCAGTCGTGACGCGCCGCGTACTCGGCCAGGATGCTCGGAGTCTCGTCGCGCGACCCGTCGTCGACGACGATCCACAGCGCCGGCGTGATCGTCTGGGACACGACGCTGTCGAGCGTGCGCCGCGCGTACTGCGCTTCGTCGCGGCACGGCGTGACGAGCAGATAACGACCGTCGACGCGGGTCACAGGCGCACTCCGTGGCGTTGCGACCAGCGCACGAGCACGTACAGCGCCCAGACGCGCGACCAATAGATGCCCGGCGCACCGTCGCGGAACGCGCGCCACAGTCGGGCGGCGACGTCGCCTTCGAGTCCGACCGCGCGGCACGCCTCACCGTCCGAGAGGACCGCCTCGACGTCGCTCGCCAGCGTCGTGCGGCACCAACGTTCGATCGGGAGGACGAACCCCGACTTGGGCCGGTCGAACAGCGCCGGATCGAGCCCGGCGAGTCCGACGGTGCGCAGCGGCAGCTTCTTGCCCAGCTCGGCGAAGCGCACGCTCGATTCCAGCGTCATCGCCGCTTCGATCACGCGGTGATCGAGCAGGGGCACGCGCACCTCGATCGAGGCCGCCATGCTGACCGCGTCGGTGTCGCGCAGGAGTCGCTCGGACAGGAACGACGCGATCTCGAGCACGGAGATCGCCTCCAAGTCGTCGCGACCCTCGATGCACGCGGCCAACGCGGCGGCGCGAGCGGGATCCAAGCCGTTCGGCGTCAGACCGAGGAGGCTCGGGGCCAGCAGCTCGGAGCGGAACTCGCGCGAGAACAGCGCGTACGCCGTCTGGTACAGGTCCACGAGCGATCCGCGCGTGCTCAACGCGTCGCCCAGCTTGCCCCAACGCGTCTGGGGCGCGACGCCGTGACGCGATCGCGACGACACGGCAGCGCGCGACGCGCGATCGAGCATGCGACGCGGCACCATCGACAAGGCACGGCTCGCGCGCCGGACGCGCGGCAGGTCGCGGAAGGTCGTGTAGCCGCCGAACAACTCGTCTCCGCCGGTGCCCGCCAACGCCACGATCACGCCGGCGTCGCGGACCGCGCGGCTGACGAACCACGAGTTGACGCCGTCGAACGTGGGCTGGTCGAGAGCGGCCAGCGCCGTCGGCAGGTCGCGCGCGAACGCATCGGCCGTCAAGCGGACTTCGTGGTGCTGGCTCCCGATCGCGGCCGCGACGGCGCGGGCGCTGGTCGATTCGTCGAACGCGGCTTCGTCGAAGGCCACGTTGAAGGTCCGGATGCCCGGTCGGGCCCGCGACGCCAAGTTGGCGATGGCGCTGGAATCGATTCCGCCCGACAAGAACACGGCCAGCGGGACGTCCGAGGCCAGGTGTTGCTCCACCGCGTGTTCCAAGACCCAAGCGAACACCTCGGGCGCGTACTCGCGGCGCGGCGGACGCGGCGGCGACCAGTACGTGCGCGGCTCGACGCGCGGCGCGGTCGGCTTCACCCGAGCCACGGTGCCGGGCGGCAGCGAGCGCAGGCCGCGGACGATCGTGTCGTCGCCGCACACGAAGCCGTGCCACGTGAACGTGGCCAGCGCGAGCGGTTCGAGTCGACGCTCGAACACGTCGCTCGCCAACAACGCGCGCACCTCGGAAGCGAAGTACAGCGTCGTTCCGCGGCCGCCGACGCTGTCCGTGGAGCCACCTTCCGTCGAGCCACCGTTCGACAAGCCATAGTAGAGCGGCTTGATCCCCACGCGGTCGCGTGCCAAGACGACGTCGCCCGTCGCAGCCTCGAACAAGGCGAACGCGAACATCCCCGCGAGCCGCGACAGGCACGATTCGCCCCACTCCTGCCACGCGGCGAGGACCACCTCCGTGTCGGACGTGGTGTGGAAGGCGAAGCCCTCCTCCTCCAACTCACGACGCAGCTCGAGGTAGTTGTAGATCTCGCCGTTGAACGTGATCACGTTGCCCGACGCGGTATCGCGCATGGGCTGCGCGGAACGGGCGTCGAGGTCGAGGATCGCCAATCGTCGGTGCGCGAACACCACACCACGGTCCGACGACGACGCGTCACGCGTCCACGTGCCGTTGCCGTCGGGGCCACGATGCGCCTGCGCCGCGTCGATGCGGCGCAACGCCGCGCGAACGCGCTCGTCGACGACACCGATGGCACCTGCGATACCGCACATGGGGAGGGGAGTGACGGAGGTTCGCAGCCGACGTCGCGCGGCGGAATCGACGCGTGAACGGCCGGGACAGGGCCTCCGGAACGATCTCCTATCGACACGCCGCCCGACTCGGCTGCACGTCGCGCGCGCTCGTGGCGGCGGTGTCTCGCGTCGAACGTCGGGTCGACGTGGAACAAGTTTCCCTGTCACGTCCAACCAGCGATCGACTCGACACGACGTCGAGCCGCGGGGCGCGTCGACGTTCGACGTGACGTCGCCGTGAAGGAGCACGGTGCGCGAACCCGGTCCGCGAACCTGAAGCCGGAGGCTCCCGACTCCCGATAGAGCACTGTCGTGACCGCCTTTCCACCGGGCGTCGCGCGGAGAACCCCGGATGAGGATCGCCTACCTCGTCAACCAGTACCCCAAGATCAGCCACAGCTTCATCCGACGCGAGATCGACGGCCTCGAGCGCTCCGGCCTCGAGGTCGAGCGCATTTCGATCCGTCGCACGATGGAGCCGTTGGCCGATCCGCGCGACCGCGCCGAGATCGACCGCACGCGCGTGTTGCTCGACGGTGGCCTGGCCCGTTTGGCGTGGGAATCGTTGGTCACGCTGTGGACGCGGCCCGTGCGCTTCGCGCGCGCGTTGAGTCTCGCGATCCGCCAAGGCCGTCGCAGCCGTCGAGGTCTGTTGTTGCACCTCGCCTACTTGGCCGAAGCGTGCGTCCTGCGTCGGTCGCTGGCGGAGACGCGCGTCGAACATCTCCACGCGCACTTCGCCACCAACTCCGCGACCGTCGCTGCGCTGTGCGAGTCCCTGGGTGGTCCGCGGTACAGCTTCACCTTCCACGGCCCCGAGTTCTTCGAGTTCCCCAAGCACGAGGCGCTGGCCGAGAAGATCGCCCGCGCCAGCTTCACCGTCGCGATCAGCCACAACGGTCGCAGCCAACTCCTGCGCATCTCGGATCGACGGCACTGGGAACGCATCCACCTCGTGCACTGCGGCGTCGACGCGGAGTTCCTCGATCGTCCCTCGACGCCGATCCCGGATCGTCCGCGCTTCGTCTGCGTCGCGCGACTCGATCCGGCCAAGGGCATCACGATCCTGGTCGAAGCGGCGGCGCGACTCCTGCGCGAGGGTCACGAATTCGAGATCGTCGTGGTGGGCGACGGCGAGATGCGCACGTTCCTCGACTGCGTGATCCGTGAACACGGTCTCGAGCGCCACGTGCGTCTGGTCGGTTGGAAGGCGCAGGCCGAAGTGGTCGAGGAGATCCTCGCCGCGCGCGCCCTCGTGCTGCCCAGCTTCGAGGAAGGCCTTCCGGTCGTGTTCATGGAAGCGCTCGCGTTGGAGCGTCCCGTGGTGAGCACGTTCATCGCCGGCATCCCCGAACTCGTCGTGCCGGACGTGACGGGGTGGCTCGTGCCCGCCAGCGACGTCGAAGCCCTGGCCGCCGCGATGGTGAAGGTGCTCGAAGCGACGCCCGCGCAGTTGCAGGCCATGGGTCGCCGTGGCGCGGCGATGGTGCGCGAGCGTCACGACGCGATCCACGAGGCCCGGCACATGGCCGAGTTGTTCACCGCAGGCGCGGAAGTCGTTCGTCCGGATCGCGTGGAGCCCCGCGGTTCGACCTCGCCGGTTCGACCGGCACACGTGGAAACCCGATGACCGAAGTCTCGAAACGTTGCGTCCTGATCGGTGGCGACTCGCTCTTGGCGGCGTGCGGCGACGTGCTGCTGTCCAAGGGGATGCAGGTCGTGGCCGTGATGACGCGGGCACGCGTCGTGCGCGAGTGGTGCACGCGCAACTCGATCCCCGTCCTGCCTCCCACGAGGGAATCGACGGTCGAGCTCGCGCGGCTCGAGTTCGCGCACTTGTTCTCGATCGCGCATCTGTCCGTCGTGCCCGAGGAGGTCCTGCGCCTGGTGCGCGGCGAGGCGATCAACTTCCACGACGCGCCCTTGCCCGACCTGGCCGGGTTGAACACGCCGAACTGGGCGATCCTGCGCGGCGAGCGCGAACACGGCGTCACGTGGCACCGCATGACCGTGCGCGTCGACGAAGGCGAGATCCTGGCTCAGGAGCGCTTCCCGATCGAGCCGGGCGAGACGGCGCTGTCGTTGAACACGAAGTGCTTCGAGGCCGGCTTGCGCACGTTCGGATCGCTGATCGACCAGCTGCTGGCAGGTCGCCTCGAGCCGCGAGCGCAGGACGTCCGAGGGCGCGCGTACTACTCGCGCGCCGATCGGCCCGAGCACGCGGGCGTCGTCGATTGGAACCGCTCGGCGTCCCACGTCGAGACGCTCGTCCGCGCGACGGACGCCGGCCGTTACAAGAATCCGTTCGGCTGGCCCACGATCACGGACGGCGAGCACGTGTGGGTCGTGCGCAACGCGCGCGCCGTCGCCGTCGAAGTCGCGGATGCGCCCGGCACCGTGATCGGCCTCGAGCACGGTCGCCTCGACGTCGCGACGGGCGAGGGCGTCCTGTCGATCCTGGAAGTGAGCGACCGCGCCGGTCGTTCGGTCGCGCTCGACGAAGTACGCGCCCGCGTCGCCAAGGTCGGAGGTCGTTTCCTCGTGATCGGCTCCGACGTCGCGCAACGACTCGACGCGTGGAACGGAGACCTCGGACGACACGAGGAGGCGTGGATCGAACGCTTGGCGCAGCCCGCCTCGATCGAGTTGCCGTTCCTGGAAGCCGTGGGTGCGCCGACGCCGGTCGAGACGCGCGCGGTCGTGGGCTCGACGGCGAAGCTGAACGACGCGGTGGGGAGTCGCGATCCTCGTGTCGTCGCGACGTCCGCCGTGTGCGCGTGGTTGGGTCGTGTCGCCGGCCGCGCGAGCTTCGACGTCGCGTGGTGTGACGCGAGGTTGCGCGGCGACGTGGCGGGTCTCGAGCGCTGGATCTCGCCTCGCGTACCCGCGCGATTCGCCGTGGAGCCGACGCGCGGCTTCCGCGATCTCGTCGCGGCCGTCGAGCGCGAGCTCGCGTGGCTGGACAAGCGCCGTTCGTTCCTGCACGACGTGGCCGGACGCGATCCGTCGTTGTCGACGGTGGCGTCGGTCGCGAACGGCTTCCAATTGCCCGTGGCGATCGAACACGTCGCGACGCGCGACGTCGCCGTCGAGCGCGCGTCGGGCGGCGTGACCTTCGTCGTGGGGACCGACGGGGCGTGCGAGCTCCTGTACGACGCCTCGCGCCTGTCCCCCGAGGTGTTCGCGGCCCTGCGCGACTCGTTCGAAGCGTTCACGCGAGCGCTCGCGGAGAGTCCGGACGCTGCGATCACGAGCGTGACGTTGGTCGGCGGCGAGCAACGCACGCTGCTGACCGGTGGGTTCGACGCGACCGATCGACCCACGAGCTCCGACCGCTCGATCCACGCCGCGATCGCGGCGCGCGGTGCACGCACGCCCGCAGCACCGGCCGTGTCGAACGGCGACGAGACGATCACCTACGCGGAGCTCGGCGAACGCTCGCGCCGATTGGCCGCGCACCTGCGCGCGATCGGCGTGCGACGCGGCGACTTCGTCGGCGTGTGCGTCGAACGTTCGGTGGACCTGGTCGTGTCGGTGGTGGCGGTCCTGGAGACCGGTGCCGCGTACTTGCCGCTCGACCCGGCGTTCCCCGAGGACCGAACGCGGTTCATGTTGACCGACGCGGGCGCGCGCTTCGCGATCGCGCAGTCGTCCACCGTGAGCCGGGTGTCCGACACCGGTGCTCGGATCGTGCGCGTCGACACGGACGCGGCGGAGATCGCCGCCCGGCCCGCGACCTCCGTCGAGAGTGACGCCACCCCGGCCGACTTGGCCTACGTGATCTACACGTCGGGCTCCACGGGCAAGCCCAAGGGCGTGATGATCGAGCACGGCAACGCGCTCAACTTCTTCGCGGGCATGGACGAGCGCCTGCCGCACGATCCGCCGGGTACGTGGTTGGCCGTGACGAGCTTGTCGTTCGACATCTCGGTGCTCGAGCTCTTGTGGACGTTGACGCGCGGCTTCCACGTCGTCGTGCATCGCGCAGGCAAGAGCGAGACCTCGGCGCGCGCCGCGAAGCCCGTCGACTTCAGCTTGTTCTACTTCGCCAGCGACGAGACGAAGCGCGGCCCCGAGCTCTATCGACTGCTGCTCGAGGGCGCCAAGTTCGCCGACGCGAACGGATTCACGGCCGTGTGGACGCCCGAGCGGCACTTCCACGCGTTCGGCGGTCTGTATCCCGCTCCCGCCGTCGCCGGAGCCGCGGTCGCCTCGATCACGAAGAACGTGTCGATCCGCTCGGGCTCGGTCGTGCTGCCGCTGCACCATCCGATCCGCGTCGTCGAGGCGTGGTCCGTCGTCGACAACCTGTCGAACGGGCGCGTGGGCGTGTCCTTCGCGTCGGGTTGGCAGCCGAACGACTTCGTGTTCGCCCCCGAGAACTTCAAGCGTGCCAAGAGCGTGATGTTCGAGAGCCTCGACACCGTGCGCCGACTGTGGCGCGGCGAGGAAGTGTCGTTCCCCGGTCCGTTGGGACAACCCGTCGCTTTGCGGACGCTGCCTCGTCCCGTGCAGGACGAATTGCCGGTGTGGATCACGACCGCGGGCAACCCCGAGACCTACGAACAAGCCGGTCGCGCGGGCGCGAATCTCCTGACGCACCTCCTGGGTCAGTCGATCGAAGAGCTCGCTCCCAAGATCGCCGCGTACCGACGAGCGCGCGCGGATGCGGGCTTCGATCCGAACGGCGGCGTCGTGTCGCTCATGCTGCACACGTTCGTCGCGGAGGAAGGCGTCGACGTGCGCGGGATCGTGCGCGGTCCGCTGCGCAACTACTTGGCCACGTCGTTGGACCTCTTGAAGAAGTACGCCTGGTCGTTCCCGGCGTTCAAGAAGCCAGCGGGACTCGAGAGCCAGGGCGACGAGTTCTCGAACCTGTCCGAGGAAGAGAAGGACGCCGTGCTCGAGCACGCGTTCTCGCGTTACTTCGAGAGCAGCGGTCTGTTCGGACGGCCCGAGGACTGCGTCTCGCGGGTCCACGAGCTCCGGGCGATCGGCGTCGACGAGATCGCGTGCTTGATCGACTACGGCATCCCGATCGACACGGCCTTGGACGCGTTGCCCGCGTTGGCGCGACTGCGGACGCTGGCCGCGGCGACGGCGTGCCCGGCGACGGCCGCGTGCTCCGCCACGCCGGCGCGCGCGTCCGACGCGTCGATCGCGGACGAGATCCGTCGTCACCGGATCACGCACCTCCAGTGCACGCCGTCCATGGCGCGCATGTTGTGCCTCGATCCCGAGTCGCGCGCCGCGCTGTGGACGATCCCGAACCTGATGATCGGCGGCGAGGCGTTCCCGCCCGCGCTGGCCAACGACCTGGCACGGTTCCCCGGACGGATCACGAACATGTACGGCCCGACGGAGACCACGATCTGGTCGTCGACGCACACGGTCGAGAAGGGCAGCCACGAGATCCCGATCGGCACGCCGATCGCGAACACGCGGTTCTACGTGCTCGACGCGCAACGCGAGCTGCTGCCCGTCGGCGTGCCGGGCGAGCTGTGGATCACCGGTGACGGCGTCGCGCGCGGCTACCACGGTCGCGACGACCTGACGCGCGAGCGGTTCCTCTCCGACCCGTTCCATCCGAAGCAGGGCACGCGCATGTACCGCACCGGCGACCTCGTGCGTCGTCGTCCCGACGGCGTCACCGAGTTCCTCGGTCGACTCGATCACCAGGTCAAGATCCGCGGCTACCGCATCGAGCTGGGCGAGATCGAATCGTTGCTCTCGACCCATCCGGGCGTGCGCGAGGTCGTCGTCGTCGCGGGCACCGACTCGCACGGCGAAGCGCGCCTCGTGGCGTACTGCGTGCCGAACACCGACGCTTCGCGTTCCGCGGGTCCGACGTCCGACGAGCTGCGCGAATTCCTGCGCGCGAAGCTGCCGGAGTACATGGTGCCCGGTTGGTTCGTGACGCTCGGCGCATTGCCCTTGACCCCCAACGGCAAGGTGGACCGACGTGCGTTGCCCGCGCCCGAATCGGCGCAGCCCGCGAACTCGCGCGCGCAGTTCGTCGCGCCGACCGGCGAGCTCGAATCGCGACTCGCGACGCTGTGGCAGGAGATCCTGGGCATCCCTCGAGTCGGCGTCGACGACAACTTCTTCGACGTGGGCGGGCATTCGCTCCTCGTCGTGCGCTTGCACCGTCGCATCGGAGCGCTGGTCGACAAGCCCGTGTCGCTGACCGACCTGTACCGCTTCCCCACGTTGCGCTCGTTCGCCGCGTGGGCCTCGTCGGACGACGCCAACAAGGTGCTCGAAGTCGGCGCCGAGCGTGGCGCGCGTCGACGGGAGAACCTGCTGCGCCGTCGACGCGACGGTTGACCGCCACCGGATCGTTCCATGTCCCAAGAACCCCAGAACCCCGAGACCGACATCGCCGTCGTGGGCATGTCGTTGCGCGTGCCCGGCGCGGCGAATCCGCGTCAGTACTGGCGCAACGTGCGCAGCGGACACGTGTCGGTGCGCCGACTCGGTCACGAGGAGCTTGTGAAGGCCGGCGTCGCGCCGCACGAGATCGCCGATCGTCACTACGTGCCGTTCGCGGCTCCGCTGGAAGGTGTCGGCGACTTCGATCCGGAGTTCTTCGGTTTCGGACCCAAGGAAGCGGCGATCCTCGATCCGCAGCACCGTCACTTCTACGAATGCGCGTGGGAAGCGCTCGAGGACGCCGGTTGGGATCCGCAGCGCTTCGAGGGGTCGATCGGCGTCTTCGGTGGTTGCGGCATGCCCTGGTACTTCGTGAACAACGTGCTCACGAACCCGGGCCTCGTCGATTCGGTGGGGCTGTTCCTCCTGCGGCACACGGGCAACGACAAGGACTTCCTCGCGACGCGCGTGTCGTACGCGCTCGACCTGAAGGGACCCAGCGTCAACGTGCAGACCGCCTGCTCGACGTCGTTGGTCGCCGTGCACTTGGCATGTCAGAGCCTCCTGTCGGGCGAGTGCGACATGGCGCTGGCGGGCGGTGTGACGCTCGAGATCCCGCACGGCCGCGGTTACCACCACAAGGAAGGCGAGATCCTCGCGCCCGACGGCGTGTGTCGACCGTTCGACGTCCACTCGGCCGGCACGGTGTTCGGCAGCGGAGCCGGCGTCGTGGTGTTGCGCCGTCTCGCGGACGCGTTGGCGGACGGCGATCCGATCCACGCGGTGATCAAGGGCTCGGCCGTCAACAACGACGGATCGCGCAAGGTCGGCTACCTCGCGCCCAGCGTGGACGGACAAGCCGCGGCGATCGTCGAGGCCTTGGCCGTGTCGGGCTGCAAGCCCGAGACGATCGCGTACGTCGAGGCGCACGGCACGGGCACCGCGGTGGGGGATCCGATCGAGATCGCCGCGTTGACCGAGGCGTTCCGTCGCACGACGAAGAAGAACCAGTTCTGCGGCGTCGGCTCCGTCAAGGCCAACATCGGACACCTCGACACCGCCGCCGGCGTCGCGAGCTTCGTCAAGGCCATCGGTGCGCTCCAAGCACGCGAGATCCCGCCGACTCCGAACTTCACCGCGCCGAACCCCACGATCGACTTCGCGCGCACGCCGTTCTACGTCGCGTCGGAGTTGCGTCCCATGACGTCGAACGGCGCGCCGTTGCGCGTGGGCGTCACCTCGTTGGGCGTGGGCGGCACGAACGCGCACGTGATCCTCGAGGAAGCGCCCGCGGTGCCCGCGAGCACGCCTCCGACGCGCGCGCATCAGCTGCTGTGCCTCTCGGCGCGCACCAAGACGGCCCTCGACGGCAACGCGAAGCGTCTGGCCGAGCGCTTGCGCGAGCTGCGCGACGCGTCCGCACCCGTCGGGGCGTTGGCGGACGTGGCATGGACGCTCCACCGCGGTCGACGTGCGTTCGCGGAGCGGCGCGTCCTGGCGGCCAAGGACTGGGACGAGGCCATCGCGCTGCTCGAGTCGAACGACACGCGCCGCGTCTTCGCTCACACGTCGCGTTCGAAGGCGGGCGAGGTCGCGTTCTTGTTCCCGGGCGGCGGCGCGCAGCACGTGCGCATGGGCGCGGGTCTGTACCGGACCGAGCGCGTCTACCGCGACGTGATCGACCGCGGCATCGAGCTGTGCCGCACTCGCTTCGGACTCGACTTGACGAGCGTGTTCTTCCCCGCGGACGACGCCGCGGCGGCGAAGGCCGCCGAAGAGCTGTTGCGTCCGTCGGTTCAGTTGCCCGCGATCTTCCTCGTCGAGTACGCGCAAGCACAACTGTGGATGCACTTGGGCGTGCAACCCAAGGCGTTGTTGGGGCACAGCATGGGCGAGAACACGGCCGCGTGCGTGGCCGGCGTCGCGTCGTTCGAGGACACGCTCACGCTCGTGCGTCGACGCGGCGAGCTGTTCGAGCGCGTGCAAGGCGGCGGCATGGCGTCGGTGGCCGCGTCGCGCGCCGAGATCGATCCGATCCTGCCCGCCGACCTGGACTTGGCCACGGTCAACGCGCCGGGGTTGTGTGTCGTCTCGGGGCCCGTCGAGTCCTTGGCGGCCTTCGCGCGCGTCCTCGCGGAGCGCGAGATCGACGTCAAGACGATCCCGATCTCGATCGCGGCCCACTCGCGCGGCCTCGATCCGATCCTGGCCGACTTCGAGCTCGCCGTGCGCGCGATGAAGCTCTCGCCGCCGCGCATCCCGTTCGTCTCGAACGCGACGGGCACGTGGATCACGCCCGAGCAGGCCACCGATCCGCGCTACTGGGTCGAACACCTGCGCGGGACGGTGCGGTTCGCCGAAGGCATGGAGACGCTCCTGGCCGACGAGTCGCGCGTCTTCCTCGAGGTGGGACCGGGCAAAGTCCTGAGCTCCCTCGCGCGGGCGCAGGCTTCGTTCCGTCCGGGACGCGAAGCCGTCTCGTCGTCGCGACACCCCGACGAAGCGATCGACGACGCCGCGTTCTTCACCACGGCCTTCGGCCGATTGTGGGCCGCCGGGGTCGACGTCGACGTCGGTCGACTGTGGCACGGCGAGCGCCGCCGCAAGTTGTCGCTGCCGACGTACGCCTTCGACCACCGTCACTGCTGGATCGAACCGGGCCACGGCTCGACGCGTACGATCGTCTCCGACGATCCGGAGAAGATCGAGGACGTCTCGCAGTGGTTCCGCCGTCCCGCGTGGCGCGAGGAGGTGCTGGACGCGCCGACGCTCGAGCGCGCGACGGGCCAGTGGCTGTTGTTCGTCGATCGCGGCGGCGTCGGTCACGAGCTGGCGACGCGCTTGCGTGCGCGGGGCGCGTCCGTCGTGATCGTGCGCGACGGCGACGCGTTCGCGCGCGTCTCGGACGACGAATACGTGCTGTCGCCGGAGTACGGACGCGACGGCTACGACGCGCTGATCAGCGACCTCGTCGCGCGCGGCCGCATGCCCGCGTCGATCGTGCACTTGTGGTTGACCACGCACGACGAGAGCTTCCGACCGGGCTCGAGCTTCTTCCATCGCAACCAGGAGCACGGCTTCTACAGTCTCCTGTTCCTGTCGCAGGCGTTGGCCGACCAAGGCGGCAGTGAGCCGATGCGCCTGTTCGTCGTGTCGAACGGCATGCAGCGCGTGGGTGACGAGGTCCTGGCGCATCCCGACAAGGCCACCGCGTTGGGTCCGTGCCGCGTCGTGCCGCGCGAGCTGACGCACGTGTCCTGCACCAGCGTCGACGTCGAACTGCCCCGCGGGGGCGCTCGACGCAACGGCGTGCACAAGAACGGATCGAACGGCGCCACGTCGCGCAACGGACGTGAACACCACGTCGTCGACGAGATCGAGACCGAGATCCTGCGTGGACCGTGCCGCGGAACGGTGGCGTGGCGTCACGGTCGTCGATTCGTGGAGCGCCACGAGCGTTGCACACTGTCCGCGAACGCGCCCGGCGCGCCGACGCGCCTGCGCGCGCGGGGCACGTACGTCGTGACCGGCGGCTTGGGCGGCATCGGGCTCGTGATCGCCCGCTGGTTGGCCACGTCCGTCCAGGCGCGACTCGTGTTGCTCTCGCGCGTGGGTCTGCCGCCGCGCGAGCACTGGAACTCGATCGTGGCCGACGCCGACGAGCGCGACGAGGAAGCGACGCGCATCCGCGCGGTGCAAGAGCTCGAGGCCTCCGGCGCCGAGGTCACGGTGTCGACCACCGACGTCACCGACGTGGACGCGTTGGACGAACTAGCGGAGCGGTTGCGCGCGACCCACGGAGCCGTGAACGGCGTCTTCCACGCCGCGGGCCTTCTGCGCGACGGTCTGCTGCAAACGCGGACCCAGATGGACGTCGAGGACGTGTTCTCGGCCAAGGTCCACGGGACGATGGCGCTCGAGAGGTTCGTCGACCGTTTCGCGCCGGACTTCACGGTCGTGTTCTCGTCGACGAGCGCCGTGCTGGGTCCCGTCGGTCAGATCGACTACACGGCCGCGAACGCGTTCCTGGACGCGTGGGCCGAGAGCCGCACGAGTCGCGGCAAGCCCACGATCGCGTTGGCGTGGGGCATCTGGAAGTCCGTCGGCATGGCGGCCCGAGCGGGAGCGGGCGGTTCGCGCGAGGAACGCGGCACGCGGACGCGTTCGCGCCTCCTGTCGACGCACCGTCGCGAGTCGAACGGACGGCACGTGTTCGAGGCGGCGTGGTCGTCGCGCTCGCACTGGATGTTGGACGAGCACCGCACGCTCGAGGGGCGCGCGCTGTTGCCCGGCACCGGCTACTTGGAGCTCGCGCGGGTCGTGTTGAGCGAGATCGGAGAAGATCGACCGTTCGACGTCGAGGATCTCGTGTTCCTCGAGCCGTTGTTCGTCCCGGAGCAAGGCACGGTCGACGTGCGCGTGACGCTGCGCACAGGAACCGAGGGACACGCATTCGAAGTCGAGAGCCGGTCGGCGGGCGGCGACGAGTGGAACGTCCATGCCCAGGGCCGCATCGTCGTCCGTCAAGAGCCGGATCGTCGCGTGATCGACGTCGCGGCGTTGACGCAGGGAACTCGTCACGACGATCCGCGCGCGCACGCCGGCGGCACGGCGGGCGTGCAGGCCGATCGATTGAAGTTCGGGTCGCGCTGGCAGGTCCTGCGCGCGCGGCGCACGGGCGAACGCGTGGCCTGGGCCGACCTGTCGCTGCCGCAGCCGTTCGTGGACGACCTGTCGAGGCACGGACTGCATCCGGCGCTGCTCGACGTGGCGTTGCACGTGGCGGTCGACCGGATCGGGGAGCACGCGGGGGACCTGTGGGTGCCCATGTCGTTCGACCGCGTTCGGATCCTGGCCGAGCTGACGCCGAGGGTGATCGTGCGCGCCACGCTGCGCGAGTCGCGCGAGCGCGACACGGAACGTGCGGCGTTCGACGTCGTCGTGGCGGACGACGGCGGCCGCGTGCTGATGGAGGTCGACGGATTCACGCTCAAGCACATGAGCCGTGGCTTCGCGGCCGTCGCTCCGGTCGCCCGCGAGAGCGGGCGCTTGCCCGGTGGGACGGCGACCGAGGAACACGACGTGGCGTCGCCGATCGAAGCCGCGTTCCGACGCAACTTGGAACGCGGCATCGCGCCGCACGAAGGCCTCGAGGTGCTGTCGCGGGTGCTGGCGCAGACCGCTTCGGGTCGCATCGTCGCGTCGTCGCTGGACCTCGAGGCGCTCGACCGGCAAGCGATCGCCTTGGCGGCGACCGCGCCGCGTACCGAGACGAAGTTCGAGCGGCCCGACCTCTCGTCCGAGTACGCCGCGCCGCGCGACGAAGTCGAGAAGACGATCGTCGGATTCTGGGAAGAGCTGCTGGGCGTCGATCCGGTCGGCGTGCGCGACGACTTCTTCGCGTTGGGCGGCCATTCGCTGATCGCGGTGCGCTTGTTCACGCGCATCAAGAAGGCGTTCCACGTCGAGTTCCCGATTTCCGTGTTGTTCGAGGCGCCCACGATCGAGCGTTGCGCCGAACTCGTGCGACGCGCGCGCGGTCCCATGGAGGCCGCCGCCGCAGCCGCGGGCGAGGGTGCGTCGCCCGACACGGCGTCGTCCGGTCCGGTTCGCAAGCACGTCGTCGCGATGCACTCGGGCGAACCCGCGCCGCGCACGCCGTTCTTCCTGGTCGCGGGGATGTTCGGCAACGTGCTGAACCTCCGTCACCTGGCTCACCTGGTCGGCGGCGAGCGTCCGTTCTACGGCGTGCAAGCCAAGGGTCTGTACGGCGAGGACGCACCGCACGAGTCGTTCGAGGAGATGGCGGCGGCGTACTTGGCCGAGATCCGACAAGTCCAACCCAAGGGTCCGTATCTCCTGGGCGGGTTCTCGGGCGGCGGCATCGCCGCCTACGAGATGACGCGTCAACTCCTTGCGGCCGGCGAGGAGGTCGCGGCACTCGTGATGCTCGACACGCCGCTGCCCAAGCGTCCGCCGCTGCACGCGCGCGAGAAGCTCCTCATCCACGTCCAACGCGCACGCAAGCAGGGCATCGGCTACTTCAAGAACTGGGTCGACAACCGCGTGCGCTGGGAAGACGAGAAGCGCCGGCAGGCCGAGGAGGCTCGCGCGGAGGACGGCCAAGTGCCCGCGTTCCATTCGCGGCGCATCCAAGCGGCCTTCACGCGCGCGCTGGACCACTACGACGTGACGCGCTTGCCGATCACGATCGCTCTGTTCCGACCGCGACTCGACGTGGCGCACGTGTTGGGCGAAGGACGCGTCGCCAACGTGCACCGCGAGCTCCTGTTCCACGACAACGGCTGGAAGCCGTTCGTCGACGCCGTGGAAGTGCACGAGGTGCCCGGCGACCACGACAGCATGGTGTTGGAACCCAACGTGCGCGTGTTGGCGCAGAAGGTGCGGCGTGCGCTCGAAGCCGCGGATCGTCGCTCCGCGGCGCGCACGGGAGTCCGTCGATGATGCGTCCGGCCGAGTTGTCGAGCTGGTTGGGCGTCGGCGACGAGTCGGCGACGTCGCAATTGCGCGTCGCCGAGGCCCCGATCGCCTCCGCGGCGGGGGAACTCGACCCGCTCGAGTTCGACGGCATCGCGGGTGCGTCGCCCACGCGCATCCTGGAGTTCACGGCCGGACGTTGCCTGGCCCGCGAGCTCCTGCGCGGGATGGGCGCGCCGCGTCCGATCGTGCTGCGCGCGCGCGACCGCAGCCCCGTGTGGCCGCTGGGGTTCGTCGGCTCGATCGCGCACACGGACAGCACGTGTCTGGTCGTCGTGGGCCGGTCGCCCCTGGTCGAGTCCGTGGGCGTCGACGTCGAACCCGCGGAGTCGTTGGAGGAGGACCTCTTCGCCGAGATCGCCACCGCACGCGAGTTGCGTTGGCTCGCGACCGTGGACGCCGATCGCCGAGGACGTTTCGCACGGCGCTTGTTCGCGGCCAAGGAAGCCGTCTACAAGTGCTTGTACCCGATCGATCAGGAGTTCCTGGGCTTCCACGACGTCGAGCTCGAGTTCACCGAGATCGCGCCGAGCCGTGACGCGGTCGTCGACGACGCGCGCGAGCGGATCGCGGACGGCGCGGTGCCGACGCAACGGCCCTCGCGTCCGTACCTGGCGTCGTTCCGCGTGCGTTGCGACGTCTCGCCTTCGGGCAGCGACGCGCGCGTCGTCGGTTGGACGTTGGAAGGTGGCGGTCTCATCCGCGCGTTCGCGTGTCTCCCGGCGCCGGTCGTGGGGGAGCGCTGAGGCCTTCGGCATGTACTTGCTCCCGATCCACGTGCCGATCCACGTCGACGGCTCGCGGCTCTTGCTGGCGTCGGATTGGCTCCGTTCGCTGCGGTTGCTGCGCGACTCGTTGCCCGCGTCGTTCGGTCGGCTGGTCGTGATCGCGCCGACGCTCCCGCCGGATCATCCGTCCGCGGCGCAGCGACTCGAACCGGTCGATCCGGATCACGAAGGCATCGGTCTCGTGCCCTCGTTCGACCTGCGCACGAGCGCCAAGGCGTATTGGCTCCGCGATCGACGTCGCTGGATCCACGACTTGGAGGCGACCTTGCCCGGCGCGCTCGTCGTGCACGGCGGCTACGACGACGTCTACCGTCCGATCGCGTACGAAGGTCTCGTCCAGGCTTGGAAGCGCGGCGTCACCAGCGTCTTCGTGCAGGACACGGACATCCCGCTGCAGATGCGGCAGCTGGCGGCGAAGGGCAGCGTCCAGGAGAAGATCCACGCGCGCGTGTACGGCGCCCTGTACGACCGGGCGTGCTTGCGCTCCGTCGCGCGCTGCGACCTGAGCCTGTTGAAGGGCGCGCACCTGATGGAGCGCTACGGTCGCGAGGCCAAGAACCCCAAGGAGTTCCACGACACGTCGTTCTCGCGCGCCGACATGGTGACGCCCGCGTCGCTGGAGCGGCGACTCGAGTCCCTGCGCGACGACCGACCCCTGCGGTTCGTGTACTGCGGACGCCTCGAGGCGCGCAAGGGAATCGACCGCTCGATCGCGATCGTGCGGCGCGCGGCCGAGTCGGGCGCGCGCGTCGAGTTCGACGTGATCGGCGACGGCGCCGAGCGCGAGAGCTTGACGAAGCTCGCCGGAGAGGGGAGCGCACCCGGTCGCGTGCGGCTCCTGGGGTCACGTCCGTACGGGCCCGAGCTCTTGCGCGATCTCGCGGCCTACGACGCGCTCCTCTTCACGCCGACCGCCGAGGACACGCCGCGCATGATCTTCGACGGCTACGCGGCGGGCCTGCCGCTCGTGGCGTGCGACATCGACTACGTGAAGGAACGCGCGCGCGAGGACCGCGCAGCGATCGTGATGCCGCAAGGCGACGTGGAAGCGTCGGCGCGCCGCATCGTCGACCTCGACGCGCGTCGAGATCAAGTGATCGAAGTCGCGCGGGCCGCGCGCGCGGCCGCGGAGCACCACTCGGCCGAATCGTGGTACGAGCGGCGTGCCGCGTGGACCCTGGAAGCACACGAGCGCCGGCTCGCGAGCCGGCGCTGAGGAGGCCTCCTCCGATCCGTCGGCGACGCGCGACGACGGAACGACGTGATTCGCGGACCGAGCCGACTCAGGCGGCTTGGTCGCTCTGCGACGAGGAGTTCTCGGCGCGGTTCAGGATGGTGCCGATGACGCGCACGCCGCTGTCCTGCAGTTCGCGCACGGCGCGCTGGGCGTCCTCGCGACGCGACGATCCGGCACGGAGCACGAGCACGGCGGCGTCGGCTTCGCGCATCAAGAGTCGCGTCTCGGGGTGATCGAAGATGGGCGGAGCGTCCAGGATGACGTAGCGCGATCCGGCCGTCGCCTTGGCGAGCGCGTCCTTGGCCGCGGGGGTCGCGAATTCGCCGGGCAGCGACAGGCGCGCGCTGCCGGCGCACACGACGCGCAGCCGCTTCTCGCCCAGCGACTCGACCTGACGCACGGCCTTCTCGACGTCGACGCGACCGTCGAGCACGTCCGAGAGCCCCGGTTCGCCCGGGAGACCCAGGTACGCCGCCAACGCGGGGGCCTGGAGGTTCGTTTCGATCAGCGACACGTCGACGCGCAGGTTGCGCGCGATGCCCATGGCCGTCGCGGCCGCGATCGAGGTCGTTCCGGCGCCGCGTTCGGTGCTCGTGAACAGGATGCGCGTCGGCGACCGATCGGAGGGGAGACGCGAGATCTCCGTCCAGACCGGATCGACCAACGAGTTGAGTCGCGAGAGGAGCTTGTTCATGGGTGCCTCGGGTTCACGCGGCCAGGTCGCGCGAGCTGTAGTCGGGGATGGTGCCGAGCAAGCGCACGCCCAGCTGACGTTCGACCATCGGCGCGTGACGCAGACGGCGATCGAAGAACTCGCGCACGAGCGCCAGCCACACGCCGAGGAAGCACGCGAACGCCAACGAGGCGATCACGACCTTGGCGCGCTTGGGGCCGTCCTTCTTGAAGTTGAGCGTCGGTTGCTGGAGCACCAGCAGGTTCGAGTCGGCTTGCACGTCGATGCTGCCGAGGTCCTCGAGCATCGAGTAGCGCTGTTGCAGTTCGCGCCAACGAGCCTCCTCGAGGTCGCGCGCGGCTCCCAGCGTGGCGTGAATTCGCTCGCACTCGCGCAGACCCGCCAGGCGTTCCTTGGACGTCGCCAGGTCGGACGACAGGCGTTGCAGGCGGGCTTCGACGGTCGTGGCCTCGACGTCGAGGTCCTCGACGCGGTTCTTCATCTCGAGGTACTTGGGATTCGGCGCGCGTTCGCGCACCAAGTCGATCTGGGCCGAGCTGGCGCTCATGCGGGCCACCAGCGAGGCGCGTTCGGCCTTGATCTCGTCGTTGCGCAGCACCGCGGCGTTGTAGGCGCTCTCGACGGTGTCGGCCGCTTCGATGATGACGCGGCGTTGCGTCTCGAGGTCCACGATGCCGCACTGTTGCACGTGGTCGAAATAGGCCCGCGCGCTGGCGTCGCGGCGGACTTGGGCAGCTTCGAGCTTGGGCTTGTTCTTCTCGAGGATCGGCTCCACGGAGAATTGCTCCGCGTGACGCTCGATGTACGCCGTGATCAGGGCTTGCGTGATCGCGCGCGCGCGCTCGGGCGAGTTGGCCGTGTAGTGGACCAGGATGACGTTCGAGTCACGATCCGCTTCGAGTCGCGTGTTCTCACGCAGGTTGTCGACGGCGGCCGCGATGCACTTCTGGCATCCGCCCGGCGTGCACACGTGGTCGTCGGAGCCGACGCCTTGGACGAGCGCTTGGATCCGGTGCATCGTGCGCACGGTCCACGGCGTGTCGTCGCCGTCGTCGCGGGTCGGATCGGCGGCGCGCAGCACCTCCGTGGGGCCGAACTCGCGTGCGACCTTCTCGTAGATCGCCTCGTCCTGGAGCATCTGGATCTCGGCCTGCAGCGTGGGGTTCGCGCTGCTTTCGTCCAGAGGCGACGTGACGAGCGATTCCGCCGTCACGCGCTCGCGCGAACCGACGCGCAGGAGCAACTTCGACTCCGACGTGTAGACGTTCGGCTGGGACAAGGCGACGTAACCGCCGACGAGGGCGCCGACGACGATCAAGGGGAGGATCCAGGCACGCGAGCGGCGCAAGGCCAGCATCACGAACTGGATGACGTCCGGACCCGGCTGGGTGTCCGCGTCCGCGGGGAGGGGAGGGCGTTGGGTGTTCACGTGGACCTCGTGCTTTCGTGCGATCAGTCGATCGTGAAGACCGGGAAGGGGACGGGGATCAGACGACGGATGTAGTTGTCGACCCAGTGACCCAGGTCGTCGATCGGGATGTTCGGCACGTACACGACGTCGTACGGCTGCAGGAAGATCGTCTTCGGGTCGCCCCAGTACTTGGGACGCGCGTCGATCTTCCACGCGAGCTGTTGTTGGTGGACGCGATCCCACCGCACGAGCACGAGGCTCGACACGTGCGCGGTCGCGGTCTTGTGTCCTCCGGCGCGCGCGATCGCTTCCACGATCGTCAGGCGACGACCCGGATCCAGCGCGATCTGACCGGGCGTGTACACCTCGCCCAGCACGCTGACGCTGCGCGCGGTCACGTCGGCTTCACCCACACCGGTCGGCGCCGTGTCGACGACCTCGAGCGGCTCGAGCGTGGCGTTGATCTGATCGGCGATCTCCGGCAACGGCGGACCGCCGGGAGACGCGCAGGCTGCACCGAGCGCGAGCACGGCGGCGCCGCAGAGGCGCGTGAGGATGGATGCACGAGATGAGGACAAGCGAGGACCTCCGACGGATACGTTCGGACTATCTCGTGCGACTATCGGACGACCCCGGAGGTCGCTTGAGCGGGCGAGGCCCGGGGCGCGCGGGCCGACCGGGAGGGGTCCCGAAGTCAGGACGGAGCCGCGGCACGCGGTCTCCCATGCTCGTTTCTCGGTCCGCGGGTTCTCCCGCGCGGCCTCAGAGCTGAGCCAGCGCCACGATGTGCTCGCGCTTGCTGACCACGACGCCGCCGGGCGGCTCCTCGGTCACGGCGAACAGCGCGGGCTCGAACACCTTCAACTTGGCGTCGATCGGCACGATCCACTCGCCGTCGACCGTCGCGACGTCGAACACGCCGCCGTCGACGGGATGATCCGTGCCGCGCGGCTTGTCGAAGATCCACAGCTGGTACTGCGAACGACCCGCCTCGTTGCGCGGCAGTCCGCGGAAGCGCATGAACCCGCGCTGCAGACCCGGGCTCCACACGATGTCGCCCGACACGCCCTTGCCGTGCGGGTCGTCGGTGGGCTTCCAGCTGAGCGTGACCACGTCCTTGGCTTGCGCCAGGAGTTCGGCGCGCTGCTCCGCGACGCTGGGCGTCGGCGTGGGCACGTCGACGACGACCGGCGCGGGAGGCGTGCGCATCCAGCCGACCACGGCGACGATCGTCGCGGCGGCGGCCGCGATCCAGCCCGACCAGGCGACGAACGTGGGGCGCGCGGCGGCGGGAGCGGGCACGGCGCGCGGCGACGGTGCCGGGGTGTCGCGCTTCGGAGTTGGATTCGCTCGCGAGTCGCGCTTCGACGGGGATTCCGCTCGCGTGTCGCGCTTCGACGTCTCGTCGGCTCGCGTGTCCCGCTTCGACGTCGCGATGGGCGCTTGCGACAAGATGCGGTCGCGCAGGTCGGTCGGCATCGACGCGACGCGGCCTTCGCGACACTGCAGGTCGATCGCCGCCGCGGCTCGGTCGTAACAGTCGAGGTCGATGTCGGGCGATTGCGCCGACAACGCGTCGAGTTCGCGTTGTTGCTCGGGCGTCAGCGGCGCGAACGCACGCTCGTAGAGCAGGTCGAACAGCCGCTCTTCGCGCGGATTCGACGGCGTGGAACGGAGGTGGCGGCTCACGACTCCACCCCCGGCTGAGCTTCGGTCGGATCGACGCCCAACATCTCGCGCACGCGCGCCAGCCCGCGACGCAAGTGCGTCTTCACCGTGCCGAGCGGCAGCGTCGTGGCTTTCGCGATCTGGTCGTGCGACAAGCCCTCGTAGATCGCGAGCTTGAGCACCTTCTGTTCGTCGGGCCGGAGCTTGGCGAGCGCCTGGGAGGCGCGACGGGCCTCGTCACCCACGTCGACCAGCTCCATCGAGCGGTCGTCGTCGGGCAAGCCCATCTCCTCCTCGATCGCCTCCGTGGGCAGCGCGCGCTGGCGGCGGCGGCCGCGGTCGATCAAGCGGCGACGCGCGATCATCGCCACGAACGTGATCTCGGACGACAGGCTCGGGTCGTAGCGCTTGGCCTTGTTCCAGATCTCGATGAACACCTCTTGCGCGGCGTCCTCGGCCTCCTGCTGGTTCGAGCAGAAGCGACGAGCGAGCGACCACACGAGACCGCCATAGCGGTCGAGGCATTCTTGGACGGCGTTCGCATCGCCTGCCGCGACGCGCTGGAGGATCGGCTCGACCAAACTAGTCCTGGGTTCCTTGGAGATCCGCGCGAACCGTCGATCGAGGGCGGGCCGGACGTCGAAGGTCCGGAGGTCGCATGTCGCCGGTTGTGTGAGCATGGTAGAGACGTCGGGCACCGCGCGCGAGGACGGAAGCGTGAGTCGGCCCTCGAACGCGCGAACTCGCGGTTTCGGTGGCGGGGCGACGCCCCGACCGCTGGCCGTCGCGCCGGCGCTCCCTCGAGCGCGCCTCGGACCGACACGCGGGGGTCTACGCGGCGCTCGGGCCCGTTCGATTCACGAAAGCCGTGGGCAGGACAGTCGAGGCGACACTCCGTTGACCACAGGGGCCCGTCGCGCCGTACTCGGCATTCGGCGAGAGCTGTTGACCGCGGGCCGAGCGGCGTCGAATCTCTGGCCATGAAGCTCCTTTGTTCGCTCGTCGGTGTCGCGTTCCTGTCCGCGTGTTCGTCGAACCCGTCCGGGGTCGATCGCAGCGTCGCCCCGACCCCGCCCGAGCGCGTCGTCGCGAGCGCGGTGGCTCCGACGCCCGCTCCCAAGGGCAAGCTCGTGATCGTCGGCGGCGGTGGCACGACCGACGAGATCATCCAACGCGCGTTGGCGTTGGCCGGCGGCAAGGACGCGCGCATGTTGGTCGTGGGCCAGGCGTCGTCGGATCCCAAGGCGGGGGAGGAGTCGCGCGTCTTCTGGATGGAGAAGGGCGCCACGAACGTGGGCGTGTTGGACCTGAGCGATCCCAAGGCCGCGTTGGAGGAAGTGAACAAGGCCGCCTTCGTGTGGATGCCGGGCGGCGATCAAGTGCGCTTGATGGCGGCGTTCGACGGGATGTCCCCGATCCTCGACGCGATCCGCAAGCGCTACGTCGAGGGCGCCGTGGTCGGCGGCACGAGCGCGGGCGCGGCGGTGATCTCGAGCGTCATGCTGATCGGCGGCGACAAGGCCGACTTGAAGTCGGTGCGCGCCGGTGGATCGCAGACGAGCCCGGGATTCGGTCTGTGGTCGGAAGCGATCGTCGATCAACACTTCGTGCAGCGTCAGCGCTTCACGCGGCTCCTCGCGTGCGTGCTCGACCATCCCGAGCTCTTGGGGGTCGGCATCGACGAGAAGACGGCCGTCGTCGTCGCGAACGGGCGCGCCGAGGTGATCGGCGAGAGCACGGTGCTCGTGATCGACGCTCGTGCGTCGACGCGGCGCGAAACGAAGGCCGGCGAGCTGCTGTCGGCCGACGACCTCAAGTTGCACGTGCTGCGCCGCGGCGACACATTCGAGTACTTGCCGCGCGCGAAGTGACGCGGCGCGGGATCGCACGAGGGCGCGTGTCCTCGACGTTTCGACGCACGTTCAGCGCAGCAGGAGCCAAGACGTGCCGCTCGCCAGCGCGGAACCCAGGATCCCGCACAGGATCCCCGGCACGATCGTGCGGCAACGCTCGAACGCGATCGCGAGGAGGAATCCCTCCCACGTGACGCTGAGGAACTCGGGCGCGGACGGGAACACGGCCGCGAACAAGACGCTCGACAAGAGCGCCGCGCGCCACGGCGAGTAGTGGCGTCGCAACGTGGCGTAGAAGACGCCCCGGAAGCCCAACTCGACGACGATCGGGGCCCACACGCACGTGTCGACGAGGCGCAGCCACGCGCTGGGACCCTGGTCCCAGATCATGTTGGCGTCGATGCCCTGGGCCCAGTGCGTGCTCATGCCCAGCGCGTGCACGACGTCGAGGATCGCGCGCGAGCCGAGGCGCGACAGCGCGAACAAGGCCAACGTGAATCCGATCCACGAGACCGCTCCCGACGTCACGCGCAGGCCGAACGCCGCGCCGAACGTGGTGCCGAGCGGTCGCAAGAGGCGCCCGCGCACGATCCACGCCATGGGCAAGCCCACGAGCAGCCAACCCCACACGTCGAAGAACCCGAGTCCCGTCCACGCGTTCGCCTGCATCAGCATCAAGCTGACGAGGATGCCCACGAACGCGATGCGCACGCACGCGGAGTAGCCGCTCTCGAACGTCCATGCCGGAGGGATTTCGGCCGTCGACGCGCGCAGCTCCGGTCGGTTGCGTCCCAACCACACGAGCACCACGACGAGGCCCAACGCGACCAGGACTCCGTTGGCGATCGTGATCCACCGCACGCGTTGGGCGAAGTGGGCCGTGCGTTCGCGGACGACGCCGTTCCAACGCGCGGTCTCGGCCGCGTCGCCCACGCGGTCGGCGAGGCGCTGGGCGAAGTGCACGCCGATCCAGTCGTCGCCCACCAGGTTCCGGTCGTAGCTCGCGAACGTGCGCGCGTCGTCGGTGCGCACGTTGGAGTACGCGCGGCGCAGGGCGGCGACGAACGACGCGTGGCCCGTGGTCTCGAGGCGCTGCAGGTCGCCAGCCGCGTCGTCGACGCGCCCCACCTCGGCCAACAACACCGCGCGTCGAGCGCGCAGGCCGTCGAGGGCGAGCGGATCGGGGTCGCGGCTCTCGCCCGGCATGTCGCCGCGCGCGTAGCCGTTCTTGCGCAAGGCCTCGTCGAACGCGTCGATCGCGTCCTCGCGCGGCGTCGCGCTGGTCGAGAGCAGCGAATGCGCGATCGTTTGCGACCACTCGGGCAACTCCGCGACCGCGTCCTCGACCCACAAGTTGCGCTCGAGCACGCGCTGGGTCGTGTCGATCGGCCGCTCCATCGCGTAGAGCCGCACGCTCTCGCTGCCGGGGACCGTCGTGCACACGAGCAGCCCCACGAGGAGGAGCGTGAGGAACAGCGTCAAAGCCTGCGAGAACCCGAGCGGCGAGCGGCCGAACGGAATGCGGCCCGCTTCGCGCGGTCGGCCCGTTTCGAGGTCGTCGTCCGCCATGAGGGGCGGAGACGATACCACGGAAGCTGGAGATGCAGCCGTCCTTCGCGGATGATGGGCTCTCGATGGACGACCTGCTCCTCGCGGTGTTCGGCCTGGGCGCGATCGCGATCGTGGCCGTGTTGCCGGGCCTGTTGGCCTTCCTGCATTCACGCCGGTTGCAAGAGCGCGTCGCCCGGCTCGAACAGGAACTCGCTCGCGTGCGAGAACTCGGGCGCGCGACGTCGGCGTCGACGGGCGACCGGTCCGCGCCGTCGTCGGCGACTCCGGCACCGGCGTCGCCACCTTCCGCGCCGTCGCCCGCCGTCGGTCGCGGCGCGACGTCGACGCCGCACGTCGCGAGCGCGGCACCCGCGGAAGCGCCCGCTCCGTCGCGAGCTTCGGCGCCGCCGTCCACGACGGCACCGTCGACGACGCCCGCGATGACCACGCCCGCGGACCTGCCGACGTCGCCCTCACCGACGCGGCCGTCGCCGACGTCCACCACCGCCGACGCGTGGGGCAGCCGCGCCGCCGTGCCGGCGCCTCCGCCGTGGACGGGGACCGCTTCCACGCCCGCGGTTCCCGACGCGCGTCCGGCGAACGCGACCCCATCGCGCGCGACGCCCGCGGCTTCGGAATCGGCCTTCGACTTCGAGCGCTGGGTCGGCGTGCGCGGCGCCGCGGTGTTGGGCGGCATCGTCATCGCCATCTCGGGCTACTTCCTGCTGCAGTATTCGATCGAGCGCGGCTACTTCACGCCGCGCGCGCGCGTGATCCTCGCGGCGATCGGCGGCGTGACGTGCCTGCTCGCGTCGTTCCCGCTGCGCTCGCGCGGCTACGAGATCGTGGCCAACTCCGTGTCGGGCGCGGGTGCCGTGATCCTGTTCGCGTCGGCGTGGGCCGCGCACGTCCTGTACGGGATGATCGGATTCGAGCTGGCGTTCGGGGCCATGGTCGCGACCACGGCCACGTGCATGTTCCTGGCGCACCGCCACGCGTCGCTCGTGATCGCGGTGTTGGGGCTCGTGGGCGGTTTCGCGACGCCGGTCGTGTTGGCGTCGGGCAACGACCAACCGATCCCGTTGTTCGGGTACGTGCTCCTGCTCGACCTGGGCTTCCTGTTCGTGGCGCGACGACGTCGATGGCCGTCGATCGGCGTGATCGCCCTGTGCGGCACGTTCGTGCTCCAAGGTCTGTGGATCCTGCGCCGCATGTCGAGCGAGAGCCTCGTCGTGGGCCTCGTCGTGCTGGCGGTGTTCGCGCTGGTGTTCGCGACGTTCGTCGCGCGCCTGCCGACCGAGGATCGTCGTCGATGGGCCGCGAGCCAGGTCGGAGCGTTGGTCCTGCCCTTCGTGTTCGCGCTGTACTTCTCGCAGGAGCGCGACTTGGGCGCGCACCTCGCGCCGATCGCGGCGTTGGCGTGGGTGCTGACGGTCGCGTCGGGATGGCTCGCGCGCACGAGCGGCATGGCCTGGCTGCCGTACGGCAGCGCGGCGGGCTCGGTGGCGTTGGCCTTCACGTGGTGCGCGTCGCGCGACATGCGCCTCTCGACGAGCGAGTGCGTCGAGCTCGCGATCTGCGCCGTCGTCTCGGTCGTCACGCACGCCGTGTTCGCCGAGATCGCGCACCGCCGCGATCGAGCGGCGTCGGCCACGGACGAGGGGCGCGCGGACGTGCTGCGTGGCGCGCGCGACGCGGCGGCGACGTGCGCGTTGGGCGTCTCGTTGCTGGCGGTGTTCGTGGCGGGCCGGTCCCTCGACGTGGGACCGCGCGCGACGACGGCGATCGGGATCGCGGTGATCGTGATCACGTTCCGTCTCGTGTCGTTGGGCGCCCACGGCGCGTTCGCGATCGCGTCGTCGGGGCTCTCGGGGACGGGTTTGCTCGTGTGGGCCGCCGCGCACGGCTCGAGTGCGCTGGTCCCGAGGCCGATCGTGTGGTGCGCGTCCGTCGCCGCGATCGGAGGCCTGGTCCTGGGCGGCGTCGCGTGGTGTCGCCGCGCGTCGACGCACCGACCCGAGCGCTCGTGGATCGCGTTCGCGGTCGCGGCGTTCGTGGTGCCCGTGATCTTCGCACCGTCTCAGTTCGGATCCGTGTTCGCCGACCACGTGTCGCTGTTCGTCGCGTGCGGCGCGATCGCGAGCCTCCAAGTCGCGTGCGCGGCGAGCTTGGCGTCGTCGAGTCCGTTGTTCCTCGTGGCCATCGCCTGCGCGTGGACGACGTGTCTGTCGTCCGGCGCGCGCGACCACGCGTTCGCCGGCAGCGCGCAGTTCGTGCCGCTCTTCGGCATCGTCGTCGCGCTCGCGGTGGCGTTGACCTGGTGGCCGGTCGCGCGACCGCAGGCGTGGAAGGGTCGGGCCACGGCGTGGCGCGCGGCGGCGCTCGTGCCGCTCCTGTGGTTCCCGCAGTTGCACACGATGTTCGTCGCGCGCTGGAGCGCGGCGCCGATCTTCTTGTTGCCCTTGGGGCTCGAGTTGGTCGCGGGCAGCGCCGCGATCCGCTTGAACGCGACGCGCGCCGACGAAGACCGCGCGCGACGCGTGGGTCGAGCCTGGTTCGCGTGTACCGCGATCCTGTTCGCGGCCATGATCGTGCCGTTGCAGGCGGGACGCGACGAAGCGGCGCTGACGTTGGCGCTGTTCGCGCCGGGTGTCGTGCTCTATTGGCGGCGCGAGGGCGCGTCGGCGCTGCGCTGGGTCGCGGCGGTCTCGGCGGCGCTCGCGACGACCTGGCTCGTGGCCGTGAGACCGTGGAGCTCGTTCCCGCACTCCTCGGTGCGCGTGTGGAACGAAGTCGGTTGGACGTACGGCGTCGCGACGCTCGCGGCGCTCTCCGCCGTGATCTTGGCACGTCGCAAGGTCGTCGGCGCGACGGAACCGGCCGGCGTGCCGGCCGCGATCCTGGGCGTCTGCGTCGTCGTGTCGGGATTCGCGTGGATCAACGTGGAGATCGCCAACGCGTTCGCGGCGGGCGCGCGCTTCACGTGGCAGTACGAGCACGATCCCGCTCGCAACCTGGCCGTGTCGATCGCGTGGGCCGTGTACGCGATCGTGCTGCTCGTCGTGGGCGTCGCCACCGGACGCGCGGGGCCGCGCTGGGCCAGCTTGGTGCTCGTGCTGCTCACCATCGCCAAGGTGTTCTTGTTCGACCTGGGGCACCTGACGGGGCTCTACCGCGCGGCGTCCGTGTTCGGATTGGGCGTCTCGCTGCTCCTCGTGTCTCTCCTGTACCAGCGCTTCGTCTTCCGACGCGGGCGCGCGACACCCACGTGAACCATGCAACACCGTGAACTGGGTCGCTCCGAGCTGCGCGTTCCCGTCGTCGTCCTGGGTGCCTGGGCCATCGGCGGGTGGTACTGGGGCGGCACGGACGACGCGCAGGCGATCCGCGCGATCCAAGCGTCGATCGACCACGGCGCGAACGCGATCGACACGGCGCCGGTCTACGGATTCGGGCACTCCGAGACGATCGTGGGTCGTGCGTTGGTCGGTCGGCGCGATCGCGCGATCGTGATGACCAAGGTGGGGCTGCGTTGGGACACGGAAGAGGGCGAGCCGTACTTCGACACGGTCGACACCTCCGGCACGAAGCGCGTCGTGCGCCGCAACGCGAGCGCCGCGTCGGTGCGACACGAGGTCGAAGCCAGCCTCGCGCGGATGGGCGTCGAGACGATCGACCTGATCCAGGTCCACTGGCCCGACCCGCGCACGCCGATCGCGGAGACGATGGGGGCGTTGCTCGAGCTGCGGCGCGCGGGCAAGGTGCGCGCGATCGGCGTCTCGAACTACTCGGTGGCGCAGATGGAGGAAGCTCGACGCGCCCTGGGCGACGTGCCGCTCGCCAGCGATCAGCCCAAGTACAACCTGGTCGCGCGCGACGCCGAGAAGGAGATCCTGCCGTGGTGCGCCCGCGAGCGCGTGGGCACGGTCGTGTACTCGCCGCTGGAGCAAGGGCTCTTGACCGGCAAGGTCGACGCGACGCGATCGTTCTCGAACACCGACGGTCGCCACAAGCGCCCGACGTTCGCGTCGCGCAACCGCGAACTCGTCAACGCGTGCCTGCGCGACGTCGTGCAGCCGATCGCGACGCGTCACGGGGCGACGATCGGTCAAGTCGTCGTGGCGTGGACGGTCGCGCAACCGGGCGTGACGGCCGCGATCGTGGGGGCGCGCACGCCCGAACAAGCGATCGAGAACGCGGCGGCGGGCGACGTGCGCCTCACCGCGGACGAACTCGCGCGCGTGCGCGCGGCATTCGAGGCGTTGCGCCTCGAGACTCCGCCTCCCGCCGGCGCGCCAGCCGGCGCGAGCGGCATCCGTGGGATGCTGAAGCGCCTCTTGGGCGGCGGACGTTCGTGACGCGGACGCCGTGCGCTCGTCGCGCGCGGTGCACGCGGTGTACGCGGTGGATGCGGTGGATGCGGTGGATGCGGTGCGCGCGGTGCGACGTCAGACGCGGAAGAACGTGAACGTGATCACGATGAAGCACGGGATCAAGATCACGAGCGACCACGCCATGTAGCCGAAGAAGCTCGGCATCTTGACGCCGTTCTCCTCCGCGATCGCCTTGACCATGAAGTTGGGTCCGTTCCCGATGTAGGTCACCGCGCCCATCATCACGGCGCCGCACGCGATCGCGCGCAGGATCAAGTCGTCGATCGGCGCCGCGGCCAGGTAGTCGGCCAAGTAGTGCGGCCCGTCGACGCTGATGCCGGCTTGGCCGCACGCGACCGCCGCGAACGTCAGGTACGTGGGAGCGTTGTCCAAGAAGCCGGAGAGACCTCCCGTCGCCCAGAAGTACTGCCACGGCTGCGTGATGCCCAGCTCGGCGCCGCGCGCGTTCAGGATCGCCAACGGCGCGATCATCGTGACGAAGATGCCCGCGAACAGGATCGCGACTTCGTTGATCGGCCCGAACGAGAACGAGTTTTTCTGGTGCACGACCTTGTTCGTCGCGAAGTAGGAGACGACGGCCAAGCCGATCATGAGGCCCTCTTGCACGCCGAAGGGCCAATGGCCCGTGCTCGAGCCGAAGCCGGTGCCCTTGGCCAGGATCACGCCGACCACGCCCAAGAGGAGCACGATGTTGAACGCGCCGTCGACGCCGATCGGCTCGTGCTTCATCACGTCCTCGAGCTGCGATCCGGGTCGAGCCTTCTCCTCGCGGTCGAGCACGAACGAATCGACGATGCCGAACACGAGCAGCAGGATGCCGTTGACGACCAGCCACTCGGGCCACAGGTCGAGCGTCCATTCGAACGGAACGCCCTTCAAGAAGCCCAGGAACAAGGGCGGATCCGCGAACGGCGTCAGCAAGCCGCCGCAGTTCGAGACGATGAAGATGAAGAAGACCACGATGTGGACCTTCTTCTCGCGACTCTGATTGGCGCGCAGGATCGGACGGATGAGCACCATGGACGCGCCCGTCGTGCCCACGAAGTTCGCCAGGACCGCGCCGATCGCCAGGAGCCCCGCGTTCGAGAGCGGCGTGCCGTTGAGCGAACCGCGCACGTAGATGCCGCCCGAGATCACGTACAGCGCTCCCAACAGCGCGAGGAACGAGACGTAGTCGAGGATCGCGTGCTCGAAGGCCGGGAGCGACTCGGCGCCTTCCGTCTTGTAGAGCCAGATCGCGAACGGGATCGCGAACACGGCCACGACGATCGCGCGGTTCTTGTTCGAGTGCCACCAGTGCCCCGCGACGAGCGGCAGGAGCGCGATGGACAACAGGATCAGCGCGAACGGAACGACGGACAGGATCGGCAACCGCTGACCCAGGGATTCGGCCGGTTGCAGGAACGCGAGTGTGGGGCTCATGGCGAGCGAGAGGATAGGGAACGCGCGGCTTTGCGTCGCGCGCACTTGGGTGAATCCGATCCCGCGCTACATTGCCCGTGCCATGAACGAACCCCGCAAGCATCCGCTCCTGTCCTGCAGCCCCGTGGCCCTGTTCCTGGTCCTGTTCGTGGCGGCGCTGTGGGTCGGCTGGAAGCTGGCGCAGCCCATGTTGCGCGTCGATCACGATCCCAAGGCCGAATCGCGTCCGATCGTGGCTCGCGGCGACCTGGCCGAGGACGAGAAGTCGACGATCGAGCTGTTCAAGGCCGCGTCGCCGTCCGTCGTGCACATCATGACGTCGCAGACGCGTTACGCGGCCGATCGCTTCCAACTGCGCCCGCTCGACGTGCCGCAGGGCACGGGATCGGGATTCGTGTGGGACGACCGCGGTTACGTCGTGACGAACCTGCACGTCATCCTGGACGCGGACCGCGCGCTCGTGACGCTCGACGACGAATCGCAGTACGAGGCGCGCTTGGTCGGGTTCGAAGCCGACTACGACATCGCCGTGCTCAAGATCGACGCGCCCAAGGAGAAGTTGCGCGCGATCCCGTTGGGCGCGTCGGCCGACCTGCAAGTGGGGCAGAAGGTGTTCGCGATCGGCAACCCGTTCGGCCTCGACCACACGCTGTCGACCGGGGTCATCAGCGGTCTCAACCGCGAGATCGCCTCACCCAGCCAGCGCACGATCCGGGGCGTGGTGCAGACCGACGCCGCGATCAACCCGGGGAACTCGGGCGGGCCGCTGCTCGACAGCGCGGGGCGTCTGATCGGCATGAACACGGCCATCGTGAGTCCGACGCACGCGAGCGCGGGCATCGGCTTCGCCGTTCCGGTCGACACGATCAACCGCGTCGTGCCGAGCCTGGTGCGCAAGGGCAAGTTCTCGCGTCCCGTGTTGGGCATCGTCGCCGCGCCCGATCCGATCGTGCGTTCGATGCGCGCGCCGGGCGTCGTCGTCCGCAGCGTGCGGCCGGGCTCGGGAGCCGAGAAGGCCGGCTTGCGTTCGCTCGAGTACGACGCGCAACGACGTCCCGTAGCCGACGTCATCACGTCGATCGCGGGTCGCAAGGTGACGACGCTCGAGGAGATCTGGGAAGTGATGGGCGATCACAAGCCCGGCGACGTGCTCGAACTCGAGGTGCTGCGTGGGGGACAGACGCTGAAGATCCCGGTCGCGTTGCAGGAAGACGATTCCTGACCTGTCCGGACGTACAGGGTCGATCCCGGACCCTGCGGCATGGTAGGAACCTGTCTCCAACCACGCGTGCGAGCGCGGGTCGCAACTCGGATCGTCCGTCGACGCGGAACGGAGGCAGGCCGCATCCGGCGCGTCGCGCGCGTGGCTCCTGACGAGCGCGCGCTTCCGGCTTCCACTCGCTCCCTCAGACGAGAACCCATGCAACGAATCCTCCTGTCGTCGTGTCTCGCGTCCGTGATCTCCTTCACCGCCGTCGGTTGCGGCCCGTCCGCGCCGGCCACGCCGCCGAAGCCGGATCTCCCCGCGGAATTGCCGGCGAACGGCGCGCCGAAGGCCGACGCCGTCGACGCCGCGATCGCGTCGATGCGCGAGTTCATCGCCACGCAGAAGGTCGACAAGAGCGTCGGCGACTGGCGCACGAAGGTGCAGAAGCCGCCGCAGCTCACCTTCGATCCCAAGCGCGAGTACCACTGGCTCCTGAACACGACCGAGGGGCCGATCGACGTGAAGTTGTTCCCCGACGTGGCGCCGATGCACGTGTCGAGCACGATCTACCTGACCGAACTCGGCTTCTACGACGGCTTGCTGTTCCACCGCGTCGTCCAGAACTTCATGGCGCAGGGCGGTGATCCGCTGGGCAAGGGCATCGGCGGTCCTGGGTATCGCTACGGCAGCGAGTTCTCGCCGAACGCGAAGCACTCGAAGGCCGGCATCCTCTCGATGGCCAACACGGGCCAGCCGAACACGGACGGCAGCCAGTTCTTCCTGACGTTCAAGGCGACGCCGGGCCTCGACGGCCGACACACCGTGTTCGGTGAAGTCGTCGAGGGCCTCGACAACCTGAAGAAGCTCGAGTCGTTCGGCAGCGTCGGCGAAGGTCCGACGAAGAAGGAACTGAAGATCGAGTCGGCCAAGATCCTGGTGAAGTGACGCCGGTTGGGTCCGACCCGCTTTCGTCGTAGCGGTGCCAGGCTCGTTTTCGTCGGCGCGTTACGGTGGCTGGCTCCTTTTCGTCGGCGCGGTACGGTGCCAGGCACCTCTTCATCGCCGACATACGGCGACGAAAAGGAGCCAGGCACCGTACCGCGGCGACGAAAAGGAGCCAGGCACCGTAACGCGCCGACGAAAACGAGCCTGGCATCGCACCACCTCCGCTAGCATGGGCCTCCGCCGGCGCCGCAACGCTCCGTCTCGTTTCCACCACGCACTCGGCCCGGCGAGGATCCCCATGAAGTCCCTACTGCTCCTCCTCGCGCTCTTCCTGTCTCCGCAACTCGCGCCCACGACACGCGCCGAGGATCCCGCGCCCAAGAAGGGCGACGCGAAGCAGGAAACGCCCGTCTACGACGAGAAGGCGATCGGCAGCGAGCAGATCGCGGCCGCTCTGATCCGCGCCAAGCGCGAGAACCGTCGCGTGTTGATCCAGTGGGGCGCGAACTGGTGCGGTTGGTGCACGATGCTGGCCGACATCCAGCGCAAGGACGCCGCGATCGCGAAGAAGATCCTGTACGAGTACGACGTCGTGAAGATCGACGTCGGTCGCTTCGACAAGCACATGGACCTGGCCGAGACGTACGGCGCGGACCTCAAGAAGAACGGGTTGCCGTTCCTCACCGTGCTCGACGGCGACGGCAAGCCGATCGCGAACCAGGAGACGAGCTCGCTCGAGTCGAAGGACGAAACCAAGAAGGGACACGACGCCGCCAAGGTGTTGGCGTTCCTCGAGGCGAACCAGGCCAAGTACCTCGAAGCTCAGGCGCTCTACGACGCCGCGTTCGTGCGCGCGAAGGCCGAGGGCAAGCGCGTGTTCCTCCACTTCGGCGCACCGTGGTGCGGTTGGTGCCACCGGCTCGAGGATTGGATGGACCGGCCCGACGTGCACGAGCTCCTCTCGAAGGAGTTCGTCGACCTCAAGATCGACACCGACCGCACCGTCGGCGGTCAGGCGATGTTGGAGCGCATGCGCGGCTCGAAGGAAGGCGGCATTCCCTGGTTCGTGACGCTCGACGCGGACGGCAAGCCGCTCGCGAACAGCGGCGACGCCAAGACGAACATCGGCTTCCCGGCCGCCCCCGACGAGATCGAACGCTTCCGCGCCCTGCTCGTGAAGTCCTGCACGAAGCTGACGCCCGACGAGATCACGAAGGTGATCGAGACGCTGGCGCCGAAGAAGCCGTCGGCTCGCTGAACGTCGCGGAGGCGGCGACCCCTGGGAGCCGGAGGCGCTACGGTGCCTGGCTCCTTTTCGTCGCCGTATGTCGGCGATGAAAAGGTGCCTGGCACCGTAGCGCCTCCGACATGGAGTGGACGGGCGTTCTGGGGGACCGGCACTTCTACCCCGGTCACCTGTCGAACCTTCCGACACGTACGGTCCGCGTTCGGTGCCCGGAACGGTGCCAGGCACCTTTTCATCGCCGGCATACGGCGACGAAAAGGAGCCAGGCACCGTTCCGGGCACCGACGGCTGATCGCAGGCACCGACAGTTGATCGCAGGCACCGGCGGCTGAGCGTGGAATCGGGCGGCGGAGCGTGCGCTCCGCCGCCCGATTCCACGCTCAGCCGCCGGTGCCTGCGATCAACCGCGGAACGCCTTCACCGCCGCGATCACTTCCGCGTGCTCGCCGTCGGTCAGGCGGTTGTAGAAGGGGAGGCGCAGCAGGCGACCCGACACGTTCTCGGTGACGGGGCAATCGCCGTCGCGACCGCCGAACTTGCGGCCCATGTCGGACACGTGCAGCGGCAGGTAGTGGAACACGGCCAGGATGCCCTCTCGTTCCAAGTGCGAGATGAGTCCCTCGCGTTGCGCGCCGTCCTTCAGCAACACGTAGAACATGTGGTACGGCTGCTCGCAGTGCGTCGGAACGTGCGGCAGCGTCGCGCCCACGTCGCCGGCCCAGCTCGCGAGCTCGCGCGCGTAGCGGTTCCAGATGTCGCGACGGCGACCTTGGATGACGTCGCGCGCTTCGAGCTGCGCGAGCAGGAACGCGGCCAGCAAGTCGGAGGGCAAGTACGACGACCCGACGTCGACCCACGTGTACTTGTGCACCAACCCGCGCAGGAATCGGCTGCGGTTCGTGCCCTTCTCGCGGAGGATCTCGGCGCGCTCGACGTACTGCTTGTCGTTGACGAGCAACGCCCCGCCCTCGCCGCACGTGAAGTTCTTCGTCTCGTGGAAGCTCTGCGTGCCGAGGCAACCGATCGTGCCCAAGAAGCGCCCCTTGTACTTGCCGAACAAGCCGTGGGCGTTGTCCTCGATGATCGGGATCCCGTGCTTCTTGCCGATCGCGAGCAAGGCGTCCATCTCGCACGCGACACCGGCGTAGTGCAGCGCCACGATGGCCTTGGTCCGCGGCGTGATCAGACGTTCGACCGTGCGCTCGTCGAGGTTGAGCGTGTCCGGGCGGATGTCGGCGAACACCGGCTTGGCCCCGTGCATCACGTACGCCAGCACGCTCGTCACGAACGAGAACGAGGGCACGATCACCTCGTCACCCGCCTTCAAGTTCATCAGCAGCGCCGACATCTCGAGCGCGTGCGTGCAGTTGGTCGTCAGTAGCGCCTTGGGCACACCCAGCGCGTCCTCGAGCAACTTGTGGCACGCCTTGGTGAAGTGCCCGTCGCCCGAGATGTGTCCGCGTTCGATCGCCTCGGCGATGTAGC
>Ga0075163_10001114_pt1 | contig 35826 bp, 36 predicted proteins | sample JI1023141ADNA_FD_71478 | JGI IMG/M metagenome (GOLD analysis project Ga0075163, IMG submission 71478) | Wastewater effluent complex algal communities from Wisconsin, to seasonally profile nutrient transformation and Carbon sequestration -... | ecosystem: Engineered > WWTP > Effluent > Algae...
CGTCCGCTGAAGGCTCCACCGTCCGCTGAAGGCTCCAACGTCCGCTGAAGGCTAGGACACTACGGATCGTCGACGCGCAGACCGAGCGCGTCGGCGAGCTTCTGCGCGCGATCGTTGTCGAGCGGGCGCGTGCGAAAGCGCTCGCGCAGCTGCGGGTCGGGCAGGTTCCGTTCGACCGCACGGATTCGTAGCAGCACGGGTCGCAGTGCCTCGATGGCGCGTGCTCGGTAGCCCACAGCCTGGTGCACCTCGGCGAGGACGAGGCCCGGAAGCCCGTTCATGAGCTCCATGTCCGTGCAGGATACACTTGCATCCACCGCCGCCTGGGCCTGCCCCAGGGCGGCGTCGACGTTGCCTTCCGCGAGCGAGAGGCGCGCCTCGAGGGCCATGGCGGCCACCCGCAGGTCGCGTACCACGTCGAGCGTCGAGAGCTGCGCGATCTCGGCGTGGGCCATGGCGAGGCTGCCTGCGTCGAGGGCGCGATGGGCAAGGATGAAGCGACAGATGAAGGCGAGCCGGGGGCTTCCACCGAGCTCCGTGAGCGCCGAGCGGGCCACCACCTCCGAGGCCGAGGCCTCGCCCGCATAAACACACAGAAGCGCTTCCACGGCGCCGCCGTAGCGCACCAGAAAGCGGGCGCCCAGGCGATCCGCATCCCGGCGCGCCCGACGAATCGACTCGAGCGCGACGTTCCAGTCGCCAGCCCACCCCTGGAGCGAAGCCGCGTTCATTTGCGTGAGGCACAGCGAGCGCCAGGCGCGGGCCTCGGCGAACGCGTCAGCGCTCTCGCGGAGCGCATCGCTGCAGCGCTGGGGGTTGCCTTCGTGGAGCCAAGCGGACTCGCCGCGCACCCGGAGAAGCCATCCGCGCGGATACGCATCGAGCTCGGCGGTGGGGCCGGCCAGGGTGTCGAGCCGCGCGCGCACGTCCGCGAGCTCGCCACCATGGTGCGCCCAGAAGAGCTGGGTCATGCCGCGGCAGAGCGCCACCACGTGCACGGAGCGACTGTCCTCGGGTGAGTCGACGCGGGCCGCCTCCCGGAGCCACTCGGCGACCTCGGTGTTGCGACCGTGCTGGCCCAATGCCGCGACCGCAACGGAGATGGCCCCCAGCCACTCGCTGCTCCCGCGACGCAGCACCGGCGCTGCTTCTGCCGCGCGGGTCGCCGCCAGCGCCAGATCACCGCGCCAGTAGAGGGCTTCGGCTTCCACCGCGTCGAGCGCCGCCTTGGTGGAACCGGTGGGCCCTAGGCTGCGTGCACGCGCCACGTGGGCAGCCGCGAGATCGAGATCGTTTCGCTGGGCGGCGAAGGATGCGGCCCGGCGAAAGAGCTGGAGTGCGCGATCGGTGATCCGCCCGAGGGCAAAGTGCTCCGCCAGCAGCGCCGGGTCGGTCTCGCCGCTCTCTTCGAGCCAGGCAGCGGCCCCCGCGTGGGCGCGCACGCGGTCTTCCTCCACCAGCGACGCGTACGCGGCGTCGCGCAGGAGCCCGTGACGAAACCGGTACGTGATCTCTTTGCCGGGCGCTCCGCTGGTGTCCTCGGACACCACTTCTTCGGCCACCAGATCGTAGAGCTCGCGCTCGACCGCTGCGGGCGTGATGCCGTCGCCGAGGAGCGCGGTGACGCCGGCGCGGGTGAAGGTGGCGCCGAAGGTGCTGGCCGCGCGCAGCACGCGGCGCGCCAGGGTGCCCAGGCTCGCGAAGCGGTTCTGCACCATGGCGAGCACCGAGTCCGGCAGTGCGTCGGTTCCCTGCCCGGCCGCCACCGCGCGGAGCAGCTCCTCCAGGTAGAAGGGGTTGCCGGCGCAGCGCTGCACGAGCGCGCGGACCGTCTCGGTCTCGACCGACGGCCCGAGCGTGGAGAGCACCATGCGTTCGGCGGCGGTCGCCGAGAGCGGCGGGAGGCTGAGCATCACCTCGCCGAAAGCCCGAAGGTCCATGTGGGGAGGCAGTGCCCCGGTGCGTGCGGTGGAGGCCGCGAAGAACGGACGCTGGCTCGCGGCTTCGATGGCGCTCTCGAGAAGCCGACGTGACGCGGCGTCCACCCATTGCAGATCTTCCAGCGCGAGGATGAGCGGGCGCCGCGACGAGACACCCAGGATCCAGTCGTGGAAGGCCTCGCGGAGCGCGTCTTCCATGATCGAGGCGTCGCCGCGCGCAGCCCGCAGGGCCGGGGTCTCCGGCGCGCCGAGGAGAGGCACGCCGGCAGCCTCGCCGAGGAGCTGGCGCACGCGCTCGAGGTCGACCGGGGCGAGATCACCGGCGAGCCGCTCCACGAGCTTTGCAGCACGCACCGCCGGCGCATCGAGGTCGGTGATGCCCGCCGCACGGAGCGCCAGCTGCCCGATGACGCCGAACGCAGAGCCCTCGCGGATGGGATCGCCGCGACCCCACCAGATCTCCGCGGTGGGGTGCCGGAGGCGAGCGGAACGTACGAACTCGCGAAGCACCGAGGTCTTGCCGAGCCCCGCCGGGGCCACCACCAGAAGCGCGGAGGCGCGCGGCGCGCCGAACGAAGCATCGAGGGCACCGGCCATGACCGCGAGCGGCTGTTCGCGTCCCACGCAAGGCGCCGGTCGCCCCAGCAGCGTGCGCTCGGGAACGACGGCCGGTGGGCTCACACCGAGCGCGCACCAGGCCTCGGTGCCCTCGGTGCCGAAGCGTCCGCGGAGGAGCTCGGCGGTGGCAGCGTCGACCCGCACGCCGCCCTCTCCGTTGTCGCGGGCCGACTCCAGCGCGGAGACGGCGCGCTCGATGGCGTCGCCCACCCGTGCGCCGCGAGAGACCACCACACGTCCGGTGACGATGACCATGGGCAAATGCGGCAGGGCCTGGGAGAGCGCGAGCGCGCAGTGCGCCGCGCGCGTCGCCTGCTCTTGCGGTGAGGTGGCGGCCGCGAAGGTGAAGGTCCAAGCGCTCTTACCGAGCGAAGCGAGGACGCCGCCGTGAGCCGCTGCGGCTTCGCGCATCGCGGGCTCGTCCGGCGTCGTGTCGGTGGCGGCCTCGCTCGCGCTGGGCGGACGTGGCTCTTCCTGGAGCGTGGGCTCCTCCGAGGCGGCCTCTCGCGCGCACAAGAGGAGCGAGATCACCCGCTGCTCGGCGATGCCCACGGCGGCCCGCGGCGCGCGTCCCTCGCCGCCAGCGGAGAGCGCCTCGAGCTCCTCCAGGAGCGTGAGGGCACTGTCGGGTCGCGCATCGGGCTCCTTCGCCAGGAGCCGCGCCACCAAGCTCTCCACCGCGGGCGGGACGTCGGGGCGGAGCTCTCGAAGGAGCGTGGGCGTCTCGAGGACCACCTTGGCGTACAGGCCGAGCGGGCGTGGGCTGGTGAACGGTGCGCGCCCGGAGAGGCAGCGAAAGAGCACCGCCCCCAGGCCGTATACGTCGGCCCGCGCGTCCACCGCGTCGCCGAGCACTTGCTCCGGTGCCATGTAGCCCGGCGTGCCCATGGGCGCGGCCACCGAGCGCAGAAGGTTGACGTCCTGCGCGCGGCGCGCCAGGCCGAAGTCGACCAGCTTCACCAGGTCGAGAGACTTGCCCACCAGGAAGAGATTGGAGGGCTTCACGTCGCGGTGCACGACGCCTTGGGCGTGAGCCGCCGACAGCGCGCGAGCCGCGCTGGTGACGACGCGCAGCGAGTCGGCCACCGAGAGCGTCTCCGACGAAGCGAGGCGATCGGCCAGGTCTTCTCCGATGAGCCACTCCATGACCAGGTAGGGCTCGCCCGGCGCGGTGAGGCCGTGGCTCACGTAGCGCACCACACCGGCATCGGCCACGCTCGAGAGCAGCTCGGCTTCGCGAACGAAGCGAGCGACGTCGCGGTTGGCGCCACCGTGGAGCACCTTCACCGCCACCGCGCTGCCGCGCTGGCGATCGGTTGCACGATACACCCTTCCCATGCCGCCCGACGCGACGAAGGAGAGGAGCTCGAAGCGGTCGCCCAGGACCGTCCCCAGCAAAGGATCGTGGAGAGTCACCGGCGCATCATCTGCGCAAGCGCTCCACCTGGAAAGCCTCATTTGCGGTCCTGCGCGAGGCAATTCCCCCTGCACGGTGCAGGAGCCGCGCCCTCAGAGCTTCTTGTGGAAAACCCGGTAGACCTTGTACTTCCGAGCGCCCACCGCACGGATGGCGGCGTTCACCGCGGCGTTGTCCTCGAGGGTCCACGAGAGCTCCGCCTGGGTGATGCCGAAGGCCTTGGCGCCCTCGTTCATGGCTCCGATGAGGTGCAGCGCCAGCGGCGCGTACTTCCGCACGTTCCGGTACTTCTTGCGAATGCCCAGGAGCACCAGGCGCCCGCTCTTGGCCGGCCGCCACTTCAGGCGCACCAGGAGCTTGAGCCATCCGAAGGGGAAGAGCTTGCCGCCGAGATCGGCGACGAGCTCGTTGAGGTTCGGCAGGCCGATGGCGAAGGCCGCCGGCTCGCCGTCGATGTCGACGATGCGCGTGAGGCGCGGCACCAGGATGAGCTTCATGTCGGCGGCCATCTTCTTGGCCTCGCGCTCGGTGAGCGGCACCGAGCCCCAGTTGTCGCTCCACGCGTCGTTGAAGATGTCGACGCAGGTGCGAATGTCGGTGTCGAGGGTCTTCATCTCCAGGTGCCGCAGCGTCACCTCGGGCATCGCGCGCACCATCGCCTCGGCCTTGGCCATGCGCGGGTGCGGTTCGCCCACATCGTAGATCCAGGCGAAGAAGTCCTTCTCTTTCACGTAGCCGGCGCCCTCGATGAGGCCCGCCTGATAGGCGCGATGGTGCGGCATCATCACCGAAGGCGGCGTGTCGAAGCCCTCCACCAGGCAACCGGTCTCCTCGTTGATGCCCAGGGAGAACGGTCCGCGAATGGCCTTCATCCCCTTCTCGCGAGCCCAGCCCTCGGCCTTGGCGAGGAGCGCCGCCGCCACCGCCGGATCGTCGATGGTGTCGAAGAAGCCGAAGAACGCCGTCTCGTCGCCGTACTTCTCCAGGTGCGCGCGATCGATCTGCGCGCTGATGCGGCCGACGCAGCGGCCGGCCCGATGAGCGGTGAAGAGGATGCCCTCGGCGTGCTCGAAGAAGGGATTCTTCTTGGGGTCGAGCCGCTCACCGAGCTCGAAGTTCAAGGGGCGCACATAGTGGGCGTCGCCGGCGAAGATCGGGTCGACCACGTCGAGGAAGTCCCGGAGCTTGCCGCCGAGCGGCACGGTTCGAACTTCGATGTCTGCAGCGAGCGTAGCCTTCGGGGAAACGGCGAGGTCCGACATGACGCGAACGTTGGTACCACAGACCCGGGCTCAGGGCTGGTTCTGGCGCCTTCGCGCGGCGAGGTCCTTCTCGCAGCCGGCGGCGGTGCGATGGAACACCGGGCCCTCGGAAGTGACGTGGAGCGCCTGCACGCCGGAAACTGCGGCGCGCGCGGTCTCTAGCTCGGTGGCCAGGCCCGGTTCGCAGGGAGGGCACAGCGGCGAGGGATCGTCGATCGCGGGTGCACCGATGCGAACGACGGGCCACCGGTGACCGCGCCAGATGGGGACCTCCTTGAAGCGGATCTCGTCGCAGCGAGGGCACTCGTGTACAGTGCACTGGGTTCGGTATACGCGCCGCTCCACGTGGCAGTAGGGTTCGAGGGAGGCCCTCGCGCCGTTGTACGCCAGACCGTTCGGAAGGACCACCAGGGGTCCCCCGAACTGGCGGCCGGAGCCCTTGTCCACGAGCCGTGCCTGGTCGGCGAGCTGCAACGTGGCGTGGGGATCGCCGGCGCGGGGCCGTGGCGCCACCAACTGGTCACTCTCCCGATGGAAGCGATAGGACGTACACGCTGGTGCAGCGTCGGGCCAGAGTTGGGCTCGGTCCACCCACAGCGTGACGTCGTCGACCCCCTCGAGCCAAGGTGCAGCGAGCGCGGTGGTCGGATAGGCGTGGGCGCCGAGGTCCGGAAAGCGGGCTTTCGCTTCGGCGAATGTCATCTGCGGGGCTGTCGCGGCGTCCTGCGCCAACACGCATGCATGATGCACGCACCGTCCCACCAGACGCACGGCCACGGAGGCCGCGTCCAGATCCCCGGCGTCGGGCGGGGACCAGGCCAGTCCCGCGCAGTCGGCGTGGGTCTCGCACGCGAGGTCGGAGGCGGGCGCCGCATCGCCCGGTACGCCGGCGTCGACCACGGCAGATGCAAGGGGCCGAGCCGGCACGTCGCGCACGACCGCGGGAGCTCCCGGCGCGCACGCGGCAACGGGCGCCATGAGCGAGAGTACCGAAGCTGCGACCATCGTGAGCCCGCGCGAGACGCGGGTACGCAAGCGAGATGGTGACACGCCGTTCAGCCTATCATCGCCCCGCCTTGCGGTCGTGGCGGAGAGGGGCTACGCAACATCGATGCAACCTGGCACGGCGTCGTGGGTCCTGGTGATCGCGGTGATGGGGTGCAGCCGAGCTACGCCGACGACCCTGGTCGTACCGCCGGTATCGACGCTCCCGATGGCCGACGCCGGCGCCGACGGCGATCTGTTGGTGCGCGTGCATCGGTACGGCGGCGGTCCGGCGAGCCTGGACCACACCCTGACCATCGGCCGGAGCGGCGCCGTGCGTCTGATGGGCCACGACGCCCTGTGGTGCACCCGCACCAGCAAGAATGTACCTTACACGCAACCCATCGACACCCGCGGCGTGCTCACGGCGGAGGCGCTGGCGGAGATCCGCACCCTCACCGAGGCGCCGGCGCTGCGCTCGTTTCCCGGCGCGAAGCCTCCCGCCCATGCCCCGGCGTCCGACGGCGTCGCCGCCGAGGTCTCGCTCCCCGGTCTGCCCACCATCCTGGTGGACGGCGTTCGCGAGGTCACGGGGCCCATGGGCCGCCTCCTCGATCTCGACCGCGACCTGGCCCGCCAGTTCGGCACCGCCGCCGCCTGTCAGTAACGCTAGAGGAGTCGCGACCTCGGCACCTCGAGCTCGCCGCCGCTATCCCAGCGGACGACCACGTAGTCGCCGCTGGCGTGTACGACGCGACCTCGCCGTGTGCGCCCATCGTCCTCGCGATACTGCACCGGCGTGCCCGGCTGGTACCGACGCTTCTCGGCCTTCCATGCGGCGAGGAGCACCACCAGACCGATGACCAGGAGCGGAAACAAGAGCCACATCGTGGAACGAAGGTACCACGACACCTACCAGAGGCGAGCTTTGGGGACTTCCGACTCGCCACCCGCGTCCCAGCGGACGAGCACGTGATCGCCGCGGAGGGCGGCCACGCTGCCGCTGTGCACGCGGCCCTGGGCATCGCGCATGTTGACGGAGCGGCCCGGCGTGAACCTACGGGCACGCGCGACGCGCACGAAGACCAGGACGCCCATCAAAATGACCACGAGCCCCACCAGCGGCCCAGCGAACAGCCCCGGATGTGCGAGCTCGTTGAACCGCGGCGGCTGGGTGCTGCGCAGCGAAGCCACGTCGGCGTCGAGCGCGGCGCGGTACGCCGTGATGGCTGGGGCGGACTCGGGCTCCGATGGCGACGCCGGCAGCTGCAGCACGAACGCGAGCACCAGCCCGCGCGGAACCAAGCCGCCCACGTCGCGACGGACCTGCACCACATCGAAGACCCCGAACGTGCCTTCGCAACGCGTGACCATGTGCAGGGTGTCGCTGGTGTCGCCGAGCACGGTGCGGGTTCCGTGCTCGCTCGAGAGCACGCTGCATCCCTCGACCTTCCCCAGCGTCGTGCGTATCGTGCGCTCGTTCACCTGGAGCCCGCGGTCGACCCCTTCCACGGTGATGCTCAGCTCGTAGTGATCGCCGGTCGAGAGGCGCCCGACCCAGTAGCGAAACGCCGTGCCGAGCGGCGGCTCCGGAGCCCAGGCGCACCGCGCAGGATCCGGGACGGCAATCCCCTTCCCCATCTCGCAGCGCGGCCCCGCGAGGTCCATCGCGGCCTGGGCCTCCGGCAGGTCGACGTGCACCGGCGCCAGCGCCGCCGGTGATAGCGCCTCCGGCGGCGGCGTGCTCGCGCTCGGCGCGGCCCCCACGAGCGAGAGCACGAGCGTCCCCATCCCCAGTAGCAGTGCCCCCGTCATGATTCGTGGATATCACGAGCCCTCGTGTGAGGCACGCAAGAACGCCGCGCACCCCGGGTGGGCTGCGCGGCGCGGTGCTCACGCGAGGGGCCGTTCAGGCCCCGCGATGCTCGGAAGGATGCGAACGAGCTGGCGCACATGGCGTTCGAACTGTTGCCGCGCCGAGGCTCGCCCCCGCGACGCGCCCGGTCATGATCGGACGCGCCAGCAACGTTGCGCCGATCGGACGGAGGCGCGCTGGCATGCGACTCGCACGGGCGCGGACATGAAACACGCTTCCTCTTTCGGTATCGCGCTGGGCATCGCCCTCTCCGCTTGCGCGGGCTCGACCTCGACCTCTACCTCGACGACGGAGGTCTCGCGCGAGACGTTCGTTCCCGCCTGCAACGCGCGCCCGGCCCCCGACTCCGGTTCTTGTCCCTACGCCGGCAAGTGCGACGCCATATACACCTGCGTCGATGCGCTCATGGATCCTCGCTACCGCGACGCGGTGCTGCGCTGCCAGGCCAGCGCCTGCACGCCCGATGCAACCGAGTGCCTCGAGAAGGTCGAGCTCACCGTGGACGACCGAGCCGCGCTCTCGTGGGCCGCGACCTGCCGCGAGCGGGCGCGTGCAGTGAAGATCGAGGTCGATGCGTGTAGTCACGGCGGCGCTTTGTGGAGCGCGGCCTTCCGTCAGGAATTCGACCGGTGTCTCACGCTCCCCACCGCTGACGCCCGACTGTGTATGGCGGCCCTCGGTGGGCCCTGTTCGAAGACGTACCTCTGAGCGCCCACAGGCAATGCTCGGCGCCAGCCGATTCACCCGTCGCGGCGGCGGCGCGAACGCGCGGGTTCACACCGCGGGCGTGACCATCCGACTACTCTCCCACGGCGAGCATGGTGACCTCTGCCGCCACTGGCGCCCTTCATCCTCCGGTGGCGCACGTAGGATCGATGGACGGCAAACGCCCCAGGACTTTCGCCGCCAGCGCCGGGCAGAGGCGCGTCTGGAAAGGAGAACGCCGCGCAACCCGGGTGGGCTGCGCGGCGCGGTGTTAGCGAACGTGAGGGTTCAGGGGAGCGCGCAGAAGTCGCCGCCCTGGGCGCCGGCCTTGGGAATGGCCACGGTCTCGGCGTTCTCGTCGATGCTCAGGAGGAAGTGCACCAGCTCCTGCACGCGTTGGGCGCGCACCGCGGGGTCGGCGTCGGCGAGGAAGTTCGGCGCGAGGGCGCCGTAGTGATCCTTGAAGGTGGGGGAGAAGAGGCTCTCCAGCGAAGTAGCGTTGCCGCCGTGCAGGTACGGTGCGCCGAGGCTGACGCTCATGAGCGAGGGCGAGTTGAAGCCCTTGCCGATGGCCTCGTTGCCTTGGCCCGGGGTCACCATGTCCTGGCGGAGCTCGGCGATGCCCGCGATGTCGTCGGCGACGTTGAAGGTGCCCACGGGCCTGAGCGCGCACTGAATGGAGTCGAAGGCGGCGGGGTTGCCGTTGTCGGAGCGCATGGTGCGCGAGCCATCGGGCGCCGGCAAGAGGCCGAGCGGGAAGCCGGCAGGCGGCGTCCAGGCAGCGGTGCGGAGCGCGGCGGTGGTGGCCACACCGGGCTTGTAGAAGCGGGTGGAGATGGTCCACTTGTCACCGCCGTGGCAGCCCTGGCAGGTGGCGTCGCTGGTGAACAGCTTGCGGCCGGCGGCGACCTTGGCGGGGTCGAGGTTGGAAGCGCCCCGCACCGGACGAATGTGCTGCACGTAGGCGGTGATCTCGTTCCAGTCCTTGAGCTTGCCGGCGGGGTCGAGGCCCAGCGGGTTGGCAGGGTCGGCGGCATCGGCGGCGGATCCGGCGAGACCGCTGTGACCGAGCGCCGCGATGTCGATGCGATCGGCGGCTGCCGGGGGCTTCGCCGGATCGGCCACGCTCACCGTCGCGCCCACGCCGCCGGAGATGCCGCGGGTGTTGAGCTCGAAGTCCGCCACCTCGTCGAAGATGGCCGTCCAGTTGAAAATGCGTTGGTCGCTCGGGTTCTTCTTGGAGAACGAGCCGTCGAGGCTGGTCGACTGGCGCGGCCCGCGGGCGAAGTACCAGCTGATGTTGTCGGAGTAGCCGTCCATGTGGCACGACTGGCACGCGCCCCAGCCCTGGCCTTTGAGCGACCAGCGCGCGAGGCCGGTGTTGAAGAAGCGTTTACCGCGAAGGCGCGCCTCGGCCTCGGAGCCGGCCGCCGGCTGCGCGCTCGACTCGAAGACCTTGGGGGCCTCGGTGCCGCCGAGGATGCCCTGGGCGTTGAGGTCCACCACCGTGAGGTTGCGCCCCACGTCGTTGGCCACGAAGGCGAACTTCTTGCCGGTGTTGCTCACCGCCATGCCGATGGGGTTCTTGCCCTGCGCCGCGGCGGCGAGGCCCGCGGGGTTCAGGTTCACGAAGAGCTGCGTGCTGGAGCCGACCTCGGAAATGTCGCCCTTCTCCGCGTCGTAGCGCACGCGGAAGGCCGCGTCGGTGCCGTTGGCCACCACGTAGCCCACGGCGCTGCCGGGGACGAACGCCATGTCCACCGGCGCCAGCGGATAGCGCCGGGTCGCGTCGTCGGGTGCGCCCTTGTCGGTGAAGAGCTTGTCGAAGCGCGCGTGGAGGCTGGCGGTGCCGGACGCTTCCTGATCGGTGCGAAGATCGATGACGCTCACCGCGCCGGCGGTGGTGGTCTTGACGTTGGAGACGTCGGGCGGCGTTACGGTGGCGACGACGCCGATGGGGCCCTTGGGCGAGGCGCACACGCTCGACACGTACGCGAAGTTGCCATTCACGGTGATGGATTGCAGCTGATTGGGATAGCAGCCGGCGGTTTGCCCCTTGCTGTCCTTGAAGCCCATATCGGCGATGGGGTTCAGGCGAATGGTCGATACGCTCTTGTCGGCCAGCTTGATCTTGTACACGAGACCGGCTTTCGCGCGGTCGGCGTTGGCGCCGTCGGGGGCCTCCTTCTCCACGTGCTGGGCGTAGTACTCGGTGACGTAGATGGACTCGTCGTCGTCCTTGGCGTCGAGGTTGTTGGTGATGGCCAGGCTGCGCGGGTGCGCGAGCGAGGGGCGCGCGACCACGTCCTTGCCCAAGAGGCCGCTCTTCACCAGCGCGGCGTTGAGGTCCACGGTACTTGTAACCTGCATGGTCTTGGTGTCGACCCCGCTCACGGTGCCGTCGACCCAGTTGCTCACCCAGGCGGTGCCGCCGGTGGGGGTGAGCGCGACGCCGGTGGGCTCGGAGCCGACGGCCACGCTGCCCTCCACCTTGCCGCCGCTCTTGAGGCCGGTGATCTTCACCAGCTTCTGGTCCTTGCGCAGGACCACGTAGGCGGTGTCGTTGTCGGAGCCGATGACCACTTGCCATGGCTCGGCGCCCACCGGGAGCTCGGCCTTCTTGGTGGCGTTCACCGAATTGCCGTCGCCGGTGTAGTCGATGGCGAAGATCGACACGGTGCCGACGTCGCGGTTGACCATGACGAGCACCGAGTCGTCGTCGGAGAGCGCCACCGGCGAGCCGCGGCTCGGGCCCTTTGCGGGCGTGCCGGTACCGGGCGGCGGGTTCTGCGTCCCTCCGTCGGGCGAGACGGTCGGGTCGGGGTCGCTGCTGCAACCGTAGGTGCCGAGGCCGCCGGCCGCGACGAGGGCCATACCCAAGGTGACGTGGGTGAGAATGCGCATGGGTCGGGTCTCCAAAAAGTTTCGCGTGGGTAAAGACGAGGGCGAGACGAGACGCCCCCACGCGCCGCGGCACTCGGACGCGAACGCCGAGCACCGAAGCGCGTGAGGGCTTTGTCCCTACCCACCACGCAACCTAGCTACGGCCCCCGGGGCCCGAAACTAGGGTTTCTTCATGGGCCCGATAGGTCCCCGCTATGCCCCATCAAGTGCCCTGTTTTGCTGGCCAAAGTGCCGATCGTGTCGTAGCCTCGGGAGCAAGAGGGGGCTCGCGGTCATGCGGAAAAGCTTTGCGGCGCTCGCGCTGATTCTCACCACCTGGGGCACCACCGCCACGGCGCAGGAGCGTGACCCCGCCGAAGCGCCATCGCACAAAGCGAGCATCCGCTGGGATCTCGTCGTGGGCGGTAGCGCGTTCTTCGTGGCCAGCTACGGGGGCATCGCGCTCTTTGGCGGACTCGCACAACAATGCGCCGCGACGGCCAACTTCGGCGCGACGGAGCCGGTATGTGAGCGCGGTGCCTACCCACGGATGTTCATCCCCTTTGCCGGGCCCTTCACCTACCTCGGAGAAATCCACAGCCGGCCCCTGGGGCTCCTGTTCGTCGCCGACGGAACGCTACAAGTCGCGGGCGTCGCCGTTGCCATCGCCGGGTTCGTATGGCGCAAGCCGCCCTCGACCGAGTCGCTTCGCTGGACGCCCTTCGTCGGCCATCGCACGGTAGGCCTCGCGGGAGCATTTTGAGGTGGGCGGCGCTCGCGTTGGTGCTCGCCTGGAGCGTCACGGCCACCGCGCAAGAGCGTGAAGCCACCGAGGCGCCGCCGCGCGCTGGGAGCATTCGCTGGGAGCTTGTCGGCACTGGCCTGGGCGTCTTCGGCGTGAGCTACGCGACGGCGATGGTATTCGCCGTGCTCCCGCAGGAGTGCGTGTTCACGCCCTACGGCGGAGCTCCGCTTCCCGACTGTTACGATCGGCGGTCGCCTCGGCTCTTCATTCCACTGGTGGGGCCCTTCACGCAGTTCGGCGACGGCCAGAGCGGGGCCCTGCACGCCATCTACGCCATCGACGGTTCCTTGCAGATTGCAGGCATCGCGCTCGCCGTGACCGGGCTCGTATGGCGGAAGCCGCCCTCCACCGAAGCGCTCCGCTGGACGCCCTTCGTCGGCCACCGCACGGTAGGCCTCGCGGGGACATTTTGAGCTCGGCGGCGGGCTCTATTCCATTGAATCCCGGGTACCTCATCGTTCGCGCGTTGCTTGCCGCAGCGATCGGAGTTGCCACGTGTATTGCGTGTGGCGGCGGCTCCGCTCGAGTCGCGCCTGGCGACGCGGGTTCGGTCGCGGATGTTGCGGCTCCGAGCCGCGACGCCCAGCCTGACGGCGGCGAGGGGGATGCCGCCGTGGGAGCCTGGGACTGGCTCCCTGGCGAGTGGGAGCTCCCCGCCGGGGTCCCGAGCTTTTGCGAGCTGCGAAGCGCGAAGAACCCGGCGCGCGACATCCCGCCGCTTCAGTGGAAAGCCTGCGCGTCGGGGCGGTCCGGCTGTCGTACCTTGGTGATCGACTGGCACACGGGCCCCGGCCCGAGACAGCGTGAAGTCAGCATAACAGAACCGGTCCAGCGCCTTCGGTCGGGCGAAGTTATTGTATCGTACACGCGGCGGTATCCCGACCCCAAACAACCGAGTACGTTCGACCGAACGATGGATATCGTGTACTCTCTCGATGGCGCTGCACGCGTAGGCTACGCGGGCGACTATCGACGACCGGCGGGCAGCGACGCCGGGGGGCAGCGGTGCCTGGGCCTTCTTTCCGGGGGCGACGATGGCTATGTCGAGATGCATTCATTGAGTCGTGAGCGCTTGAACCTCGCAACCTACGGGTCTTGGGCGAACCCGGGCAATCCCGCGGTGTCCCGGGCGTTCACCGACGCCGAGCTGAACCAGGGAGCTGGGGTTCAGCGAAACGACGGCACGACCGTCTACGTGACTACCCAAATCACGGGGGGGCTCGCGCTGCTGGATCTCCCGTCGAACACGGTCACGATCCCTCGTGACGGCGCGCAGATCGCGGCCATCGAAGCCGCGCGGCCGGTCAAGGACGGGGCGGTGGTGTTTCGCCTGGGTGCCACGCAGATCATGCTGGACTACCTGCGCAAGGACGGCACCACGACGCGCCTGGTTACACCCCCGGGGACGCGGCAGGTGTCGGGGTTCGCCATCGACCGTTCGCAAAACGAGAGCTTGGTATGGGTGGAGGCGGACGAAATCCAGCCGGCGACGAATACCGTCTTGTTCACTTCGCCCGCAGCCACCAGCGCGGCGGCGCTCGTTCGGCGCCGCGTGACAGCCTTTGACGATCCGGGCGGAGGCGGCGGCGGACGCATGATCGCGAACGGCGGATTCGCGCTCCTTCTGACCGGCAAGGCCACGGCGCTTCTCGTTCGCCTGGCAGACGGAGCGGGCTGGACGATTCACGCCGAGCCCGATACCGTCTTCGTCAAGGCCATGTGGGTCGACGAGCAGGACGTTTGGATAGCCACCGGCATACGGCCCTACTTTCCAAGCGAGATCACCTATGAGGACGGGATTATTCGGCTCGCCCGAACCTCTCTTGGAGCGCCTGATGTGGCGCCGAAGTAGTTTGGCCCGGCACTCTGCGGCGCTGGGCTGTATTGCGGCGCTGCTCTTCTGCTCTGGCGGCACCGCCAAGGCGCAGGAGACCCGCGCTGGGAGCATCCGCTGGGACCTCGTGATCGGTGGAAGCGCGTTCTTCGTGGGGAGCTACGGGGCTGCCGCGCTCATCGGCGGGCTCGCGAAAGAGTGCTCCGGCACGAACATCGGTGGGCCCTTCGCGACGGAGGAGGTGTGCAGGCGCGCCATCTACCCACGCCTGTTCATCCCGCTCGCCGGGCCCTTCACCTACCTCGGCCAGGTCGAGAGCCGGCCCCTCGGGCTCTTGCTCGTCGCAGACGGAACGCTCCAGGTCGCGGGCGTCGCCGTTGCCATCGCCGGTCTGGTGTGGCGCAAGCCGCCCTCCACCGAAGCGCTCCACTGGACGCCCTTCGTCGGCCACCGCACGGTGGGCCTCGCGGGCACGTTTTGAGGTCGGCGATCGCGCGGCCATCGAGATCCCGAAGGCGCGGCGGCACGATGGCCCGGTGAGCGCAGTGTGCTACAATGACGTCATCATGAATGCGCGGCTGAAAGAGCTACTTGCATTGCCTGAACAAGAGCGCGCCGAGATCGCGGATGCTCTTTACGCTTCGTTGGAAGCGGCCGCTGCTGCGCCCGACCAGGACGTGGAGCAGGCATGGAGGTCGGAGCTGGACGAGCGCATTGCAGACGTCGACGCGGAGCGGGTGGCACTGGTCCCCGCCTCGGACGTGATTCGAGATTTGCAGATCGAGCTGCAACGACTGCGATGAAGCGCGTGGAGCTGCATCCGCTAGCGCGCGAGGAGCTAGCGGACGCAACGGGGCGCTACGAGACGCGCCGCGCGCTGTTCATCGAACGCATACTCTCGATCCTGGAGCGACTTCATCAAGAACGTGTCGTGTCCGGTCCGGTGCCTGGCGTTGCGGATGCTCGGGGGGTACGGCGCATCGTCGTCGCGGGGTTTCCCTACTCCGTGGTCTTTGTCGAACGGTCCCAGCGGCGGATCGTGCTCGCGTTCGCTCATCACCGCCGACGGCCCGGATACTGGAAGCCGCGCGGATAGCGCGGCCGCGCGATAGGGCTCAGCCTGCGGGCGGGCCACCGTAGCCGCCGGGACCGCCGTAGCCGCCACCGGCGGGCGGACCGCCGTAGCCACCACCGGCGGGCGGACCACCGTAGCCGCCGCCCGGAGGCGGACCGTAGCCACCACCGCCGAAGCCACCCGCCGGCGGATAGCCCGGATAGCCGGGATACGCAGCGGCGGGCACGGGTGCGCCCCATTGCTGCGCGGGAGCGGGCGCCGCGGCCTGCGCAGGCTGCGGATCGCTCGCGAAGATGGCCACCACGATGGACGCGAGCATGACCACAACGCCACCGCCGAGATAGAACATGTGCGTCTCGGAGGTGAACGAGCCCTGGATCGGCGCCAACGCGGGCTTCAGGAACCACGCGAGCCCCAGCAGAATGCACAGACCGGCGCCCACCCAGCGCTGCATCCACCCCACCACCGACGCGAACCAGGCCAGCGCCAGCGGGACGATGAACACCGAGAGCTCGCCGAACAGCGCCTGCCGCACCTCCATCGGGTCCTCGGCGATGTACGGCTCGGCGCCGGCCGCGATGGCGATGCCGAAGAGCACGAACGCGAGACCGCCCGCGACCGCGTAGCGCGCGCCGCCCGGAAGCCAACCGCGCACCTTCTTGGTGAGGAGCGCCGGTGCGCTCACCAGGAACACGGCGAGCCCCGCGACGAAGATCGCGAGCCATACGATGGGCGGCAAACGAAGGCGAAGGCGCGGGCTGCTCATCGCCAGAGGCTAAGGGCAACGCCGCCCGGGGACAATGCTCGCCTGATGCACCGTGCAGGCTCCCAACCACGCGGCGCATCGTACTAGTATGGGCCGGGAATGCTCGATCCCACACAGCTCCGCTACTTCCTGGCCATCGCGCAGCACGGGAACATCACCCAGGCGGCCAAGGCGCTCCACACGAGCCAGCCCACGCTCACGGTGGCGCTGAAGAACCTCGAAGAAGAGCTGGGCACCACGCTGTTCTTCCGCGAGCGCACCGGCGTTCGCCTCACCGCCACCGGCGACGAGCTGGTGCGCGTCACCCGCGAGCTCTTCGAGGTGATGACCCGGGGCGAGCAACGCATCCGCGGCCTCGAGAAGGAAGACGCCGGAACCTTCGTGGTGGGGTGTCACGAGTCCCTCGGCGCCTACGTGCTACCGGGCTTCATGGCGCAGTTTCTCCCGGCCCATCCGGGCATCGAGATCGCGCTCGCCAACGGCACGTCCGAAGAGACGGTCGACGCGGTGCTGGAGCGCAAGGTGCACTTCGGGCTGGCGGTGAACCCGCATCCGCACGCCGATTTGGTGCTGGTGTCGCTCTTCCACGACGCCCTCGACGTGCTCATCACCCCCGACGCCGCGCCGCCCCGAGACGAGGACGTGGCCGCGGTGGACGAGAGCGACGAGGATCTCGCCATCGCCATCGCGCGGCTGCGCGCCGGCCCCATCATCTACGCGGGCCGCGTGACCCAGTGCCAGGAGCTCCTGAACCAGCTGGCAGCCAAGGGCTACTTGCCCACCAAGCACCTAGTGTGCGGCGATCTCGAGCTGGTGAAGAGCCTGGCGCTCGCCGGCATCGGCCCCGCGCTCTTGCCGCGACGGGTCGCGCGCTACGGGCACCTCGGGAGGCTCGTGCGCTTGCACACCACGCTCCCCAGCATTCCCGACACCATCTACCTGGTGTACCGCGCCGATCTGCACAAGACGCGCGCCGCATCGCTGGTGAAGGATGCGCTCGTCAAGCACGGCAAAGCCCTCGAGAAGGGCCCGAGCATGACCACGCTGGCAGACTGAGACCTCTAGTACGCCGACACAGCGAAAGTGATGGGTTGCGCGTCGGCGTACGAGGAAATCGGCGGGAGCCGATTTCGGGGGCAAGGGGGCAGCGCCCCCGGGACTGTCTAGTACCTCGACGCGCGGCGAAGCCGCGCATTTCGACCCGTCGAAATCTCTGTGTCGAGGTACTAGTACTAGAACTCCTTCTGCCAGAGCTCGAGCGTGCAGCCCATGGTTTCACGGACCTTGAGAGAGTACGACCACGGCAGCTCGCCGCCCATGCCGTTGTAGGTGACCACTTTCGCCCCCACCCTCGCCTCAGCGAGGAACCGCTGCGCCTTGGCCACATCTTCCACGAAGCGCTCCTCGCTGAGCACAACCGTATCGTCGTATTGGGAGTGCTTGGAGAAGCGACTCTCCTCGAACGGATTGTAGAAGTAGAACCCATCGAAGTCCTTGGGATCGAGCGCGTCGAAACGGCCAAGTTCGAAGCTCGCATCGTCGACGCCGAGCATGAGCGCGAGCTTCTGCGCATAGGCAACCAGCGACTCGCGCTGCTCGATTCCGAAGAACCGCGCCTGCGTGGTAAGCGCACCGACGAGGCAGAACTTTCCAACGCCGGCGCCTACGTCGAGAATGCGCGCAGTCGGCTCCTCTGCCAAGAGCTGGGCCGCGCGGGTCGCGACGCGTATCGGCGTCCAGTACATCGCGGCGACCGACCGCGCGGGCAGCGGCAGCATCGAGTCGAACAGACTGTCCATCACGTAAGCGCCGGCCCTTAGCTTGGTGCTGACGCGTCGCCCACGCCCGGCGAGCGAGGGACTGGCGGTCAAGTGCCCACGTTCGACCGGCGGCGCCGCGATGACCTCGCTCCCTTCGGAGGCCCCCGCCACGTCGGCGGGGTCGCGCTCCCAGGCCGGCACAGTCAGGGATTCGACGCCGAAGAAGCACGGAGACTCGCGGTTCGATCGCATGTCCCTGCGGGGCTGCAGGTTCCATGCCGATGTGCTGCCAATTTGCCGCGTTGGGGTACGGAGCCGCGTGGGCCAACGACGGTCGGGAAGACGACGAGCATCACCCGGCGAAGGCAACGTGGACTTCCCAAGCCCGGGTTTTGTCTCCTCGATGTTGGATTCCGAGGGCCTCCACGCGAAAACGACACATTGACGTAGTATTCCATCCGGCAACGCGGTCCGTCGCGATGAAAAAGGTCGACAGGAACGTCCAACGGGTCGGCAGGATCATCCGGGTTGGTAGCGTCGCCCCTGTGAGTCCTTCACCCAAAGCTCCAGGGGACAGTCCAGGTCTTCTCGATGCACGAGGTCGTAGGTCCAAGGCAGGCTTCCCCCCATACCGTTGTAGGTTACGACCCGCGTGCCTGGCCTGGCGCCTCGCAAGAACTGCTGCGCCTTTTGAACCTCGAGGTCGAAGTGCACGCGCCCTGCGAGGCGAGACCAGTCCACGCCGGCATGTAGCGACAGCTTCGTCTCTTCAAAGGGGTTGAAGAAGTAGAAGGCATCGTAGTTTTCCGGATTGAGCGCCCCGAAGAGACCATGACAAAATGTCACATTCTTCACGCCCAGCGCCAGAGCGATCGACTGCGCGCTGTGTACGAGGTCTGCGCGCCGCTCCACCCCGAAGTACTCGCCGAAGGTCGACATCGCGCCAACGAGGCAGAACTTTCCCGCGCCAGCCCCGACGTCCAAAACTCGGGTCCCTGGTTTGGTGACGAGGAGCTTCGCCGCGCGCAGCGCCACCCCGACGGGCGTCCAGTGCATTGCAGAGAGTCCGCGAATGGCTCGCGGGAAGAGGCGATCGAACAAGCCGTCCTGGATCATCGTTCGACTCGACAAGATGGGGGGCCGCGGAGGGCAGAGCGACCGGCGTGGGCATTGGCGCATGTCACCAGCAGAGCTTGCACGCCGACGAAGGTGCTATCGCCAACGACCGCTGGACCACGCGCATGCGACGGGTGGGGCTGGCGCCCGAAAAACATGGGCATGCGACCGACGAAGCACGTCTCGTGCCGCCCGAGACGACGCCGGCACGCTTCACGTCGTACGAGGATGCCCCGACGTTCAGCGCCTCCGAGCTACCGAATACGTCAGCTTGTCGCTGAATTCTACGGATGTCTCGATCAGTACGCCATCTGGACACGAGAAGTGTTCGCTTGCATCCGGCTTGCTCGACGTAACTTTCTCGGTTCGAAGCGGGCAACGGCTCCCCCGCCCAGGGAGGAGTGCTACCCTTACCAGTCGATCATGTTCCGCATCGAAGGCGCGGGCCACACGGACCGCCAGAATCGCTTGCTCGCAGGCTACCTTGCGACCATCGGCGGTTACGTGAACTCCGCCGGCTTCATTCTCGTGGGCTCCTTCACGTCGCACGTTACCGGCAACGTCGGGCGGTTCGCCAACGACGTGGCCTCCCGTCAGTGGGGCGCTGCGGCCGCCGCCGCGGTGATGATCACCGCGTTCTTCGTGGGCTCGTTCGTCGCCAGCATGATGGTGGAGAGCCGCGTCTTCCGCAGGCTCGGCTACGCGTACGGCGTTGCCCTTCTGGCGCAGGCCTCGTTGCTGATGGCGTTCACGGTGATCTCCAACCTCACGGAGACCGAGCATCCTCGCTTGAAGGACATGGAGTCGCTCCTGCTCTGCGCCGGTATGGGAATGCAAAACAGCCTCGTCACCCGTCTCTCCGGAGCGGTCGTTCGCACGACGCACCTCACCGGCGTGGTGACCGACATCGGCATCGAGATGGCGCGTTGGTTCCGCTGGTGGCGGGGAAACCTCTCGAGCGCGCTGCACGTTCGCCTGGCGCTCGGCGCCAACCCTCCGGCAAAACCGGTGGTGGCCAAGATGGCCTTGCTGGTGTCCATCGCCGGCGGGTTCAGCATCGGCGCCGTGCTCGGCGCGACCTGCAGCGCGTGGTTCCCGAAAATCAGCATGATGCCGCCGTGCGCCGCGGTGGTGGTCGCCGGTCTCTATGCGTTCGCATCCGGACGGGCGAGCGCGAAGGACGAGACCCCTGGCGGCGAGACCGACATTCACGCCTGAGCGGCCGTCACGTTCACATGCGCGTGGCGAGGATGAGCGAGGTCGCGAGGGAGGCCGCCGAGAGGACCACGCCCACCGCGGCGACGATGCCGACGGCCCGGAGCTTCGCGGCGTCCCTGCCGAGGCGCTGGGTGACCGAAGCGCGGTCTCCTTCGATGACCACCACGCGGTCGATCTCGGTGCTCCGCACCACGCTCTCGAAGCCGGGTTCACGGTAGCCGGCATCGCCTGCGGCGTCCTCGGCACGCTGCGACACTTGCTTCTCGCGCTTGCCCACGATGGTGGCGACGCTCCCGACCGGGAGCGCGCTTTCGCGGACGCGATACTGCTTGCTGATGTGCAGCGACTGCATGGGGAGCTTCATGGCGTCCAGCTCCACGCCCGAGCGCAGGACGTCGAGCGCGGGCAGGTCCATGGCGGCATCGCGAATATCCACATGGCCGGCCCCCTGCGGCTCGGACACGAAGCGAACCCGGAGCGGCGTGCGACTGTCGACCACGGCAACCCTGGTCTGCGCGCCCTTCGCGCCGATGCGGAAGATCTCCAGCAGCCAGGCCGCGGCCGGTGCATTCAGCATGGGCGTGGTCACGGCTACGTCGCTCGGTACCACGCTCGCTTCATGGAGCTCGGCCGGCGGAATGCCCAGGAGCGCCCGACGCCGGGCGCGGGCGAAGAAGAGGAGGCAGAGGAAGACCGAACCGAGGATCGCCGGCACGGTGGCGGCGAGCGGCACGTGGAGGATCGCGCCACCGCTCGCGGCGCCCACGACTGCGCTCAACGACACCAGCACCAACGTGGTCCACGAGACCTCGCTCTGTTCGGCCAGGTGCGCGCGGCGCCGCAGCAGGTTCACCAGCGCCAGCGGCGCGCCCCAGACGAACACCAGGGCGATGGCGTAGAACAGCGATACGAGCGCCGCGGTCGCCCCCGCCATGTGCAGGTTCACGAACGCCAGCCGCCGGCGCTGGAGCGAGGGGCCGGAGCCCACTTCGGCGATCTTGGGACGAAACGTGCTGCCTTCGAGGGTGCCGTCGAAGAAGAGCCACTGCCCGGCCTTCACGCACTTCTCCACGTAGCGCACGGCGCCATGCTGCGCGGTACGGCGCTCGATGCCCGCGAAGTCCGAGTCCACGAAGTCGCTCCCCATGCGCGCCTGCGCTTCCGACCGAGAAAGCACCACGCCCGGTGAGTCCGGCACGTTCACGGAGTACAGGGGGACCCGTCGCGCCTGCCCGTCGACCCGCACCTCGGCTGCGGCGTGCGAGTACATCGTCTGTACGAACCACGCTGCGGTCTTGCCCCCCTGCGAGTAGCGCTGCCGCTCGACCCGGCAGCCGTGCCACGGATCGGCGTCGCCCTTCAGGGGCACCGTGGCCTGGATGGGCGCATCGAACCAGATGCGACCTGCCGCCGTCTCGCTCGCGCTGGGCATGCGACCGTAGCGCGCGAGCTCGCTGTCGGCATCGAGCATCGACGCGGCGCTGACCACCCCGAGCACGGTGAGGCCCACCGCGAACATCAAGCCGTGGAGGAAGGTGACGAACACCTTCACGACGATGGGCACCCGCAGCGACGTGGTCCGGAGCTGTGACATGGAAGCGTCAACGTAAGGTAGGCCCGCTCGCCCGCAAGCACGCGACCGGCGTGCCATGTCCGATTTTGCAGCCGCCGCGGTGCGTCGAAACAATTGAAATCAAAAGCGATTCTCACGAGCCTGCGAAAACTCGACGGGACCGTTGACGGATCCCCGGGTGAACCGACAAGAGTAGTGCGAGTGACCCCGCTCGATGGCGGCACGCCGCCTCTCCCGCGCACCATTGCGATGCGTGACTTCCGCCGCTTGTTCGAGGCGGAGCTTGGATACGTGTGTCGAGCGCTGCGGCGGCTCGGTGTTCTCGAAGGGGACGTCTACGATGTTGCGCAGGAAGTATTCGTGATCGTCTACCAGCAGCTCCCGACCTACGACCCCACGAGGCCTCTGCGGCCCTGGCTCTACGCGTTCGCGGTGCGCTTCGCCTCCAACTACCGGCGGCTCTCGCGGCATACCGAGGCGCGTACCGGCGACGTCGACGTCCATGGCGACGCGCCTTCCTCCGAGCGCCGGCAAGCGCGCGATCTGGTGCATCGGGCCCTCGATCAGCTGGAGCACGATCAGCGAACGGCGGTGGTCATGCACGACTTCGAAGGCATGAGCGCACCGGAGATCGCCACCCTGACGGAGACCCCGCTCAACACCGTGTACTCGCGCATTCGCCTGGGCCGCGAGGCCTTTCGCAAAGCCGTGGCCGCGCTCGGAGGCGTTCCCGCATGAGCGCCCCTATCGACGCGCCCACCGACGCGCCCGAGCACCTCGAGCCGCTCGACCCGGAACTGCGAAAGCTCATCGAGCGCGAGGCAGCGAGCCACGACGAGAGCGCCGTGGTCGCCCGGGAGCTACAGCGGCTGGAAGCTCGCCTTCAGGCGCTTCCGCCGGCCGAGCAGGCACCGCTGCCGCCGAGCAACGTGGTTCCGCTGCGACCTCGGCGCTTCGCCGTGGTGGCTTCCAGCATCGGCGGTGCGCTGGTGGCGGCTGCCGCCATGTGGCTGCTCTTCGTGCATCCGCGGCAATCCAGCCCTTTTGCGAGCAAGTCGGAGTCCGCGGCCGCGGCCCCCGCGGCCGATACGCCGCCCCCCGCTGCGAGCGCCGCCTACCCGGCTTCGCCAGCCGATGTGCCGGCCCCGCCTGCGGTGGTCCCCGAGCCGCTGGCGAGCGCTGCCCCCGCCGCCGGGCCCAGGCAGACCGCGGCTGCCCCCTCCCGATCACTCGACGCCGGGGTGCCCCTTCATCCGAGACCGAAGAAGGGAAAGTGAGGGCCCGTGACGGAACGGCCCGCACCACCACAAGGAGCGGGTATGACGATGCCCACGCAGCCCGCCCCGCCCCCGTACGAAGTCACCGCCGACGACGTGGCGCGCGCCAAGGCCGAAGAGGCCCGAGCCGAAGCCGAGCTCCGCGGAGCCGGGACGCAGCGGCGCACGCTCCCACTCTTGGACCAGCTCCGCGTCGCTTCACCCTGCTCGGCGCCGTGGGACAAGATGGTGGGCACCGATCGAGCCCGTTTCTGCGGCCTGTGCGAGAAGACCGTGTACAACGTGAGCGCCATGAGCCGCGACGAGGCGGAGCAGTTCCTGGGCACCGTCGAATCTCCCTGCGTGCGCTTCTACCAGCGAACCGACGGCACCATTCTCACCAGCGACTGCCCGGTGGGGGTGAGCAAGAAGCGCAGGCGGAACCAGGTCCTGGCCGCTGTCGCCACGGCGGCCGCGGCCTTCGCGGGTCTGATCGGGATCGGGATGCGCCGCGGCACGCAGGTGCAGGGCGGAATGCACCCGATGCCCAACCCGCCGCCGGTCGTCACCACGGCCTCTCCCATCGGGGACGACGAGGTGCACGCCCCCATGGGTGTCATCGCGGAGATTCCGCGGCCCACGGCCCTCCCGAAGCCGCTCCCGCCGAAGCCGCTCCCGGCGAAGCCGCAGCGAAAATCCCCGGCGCCCGGAGGCGTGATACCTTGAGGAGATGCGCCGTGAGCTGTTCTTCGCCTGCGTCATCGCGACCACGGCGTGCTCGGTCCTGGTGGACCTGAGCGGGCTCGCCGGATCCGTTCCCAACGACGGTGGTTTCATCGACGCCAGCGACGCAGCAGCCGCGCCGGACGTGCGCGACGACGCGCCCACCAGCGACGCGGGCAGCGATGTCGTCGTCCCCCGCGTTTGCGCAGCGACGCACGCCTTCTGCGACGATTTCGACGCCGTGGACGCCGCACCGTTCGCCCCTTGGCAGAGCGTCACCAGCGGTGCCGGCCCGCTGGTGCTCGATCCGTTGCTCCGCGTCTCGGCCCCGAACGCCATGCGCATCGACGTCGCGACCGGGAGTGGCGTGAGCTCTTCGATCCTGTCGAAGACGGTGGCGGTGACGAACCGCAAGGTCACGCTGTCGTTCGACCTCCGCATGGACCTCCCGGATGGCGGGTTCGTCGAGCTGGACCCGATGTTCGTACGGCTCGACCCGGCCCCGGCCGGCACCAATGCCGCGCTGCTCGCGGTGGCCATCTATGGTCCCAACGCCCAGCTCGAGTACTTCCGGGAGCGCAGCGACGGAGGCAACGCCAACACGGCCGCCAGGTACCCGCGCCCCGACGCACAGTTCCACCACTATGTGGTCTCCATCGCTCCCAGCGGCACCACGCTGGTGGCCACCACGTCGGTCGACGGGACGACCATCGCGACGCAGACGCTGGAAACGAACGATCTGACGAGCATCGTCGTGCAGGCTGGAGTGCCGTTCGCCCGCGACATCACCATCGGCCCCACGGTGCGTATCGACAACGTGGTGGTCGACACCGGCCCCTGACCTCAGGTACCGCCGCAGTCCTTGGCCACGTCGTCGGCGACGACGAACCGCGCGCCGCCTCGCAACCGCAGCGGCGAGGGCGAGGGACGCACCGCCGGCCCCACGATCTCCACCGCCTTCATGGCGCCGCTCTTGCCGAGCGTACGCACCTGGGTGCCCACCTCGAGCGTGCCCACTTGCTCGGGGCCCTTCCCGGCGTCGACGAAGAGCGGGTGCACGCTCCGGCACCCGACCCAGTCGGAGGTGCCGCTCATGCCGCCGAGCGCGGAGCCGCGACCGTCGAGGTTGCCCGCGGCTCCGTCGCGCAGCAGCGAGGCATCGATCCAGCCCACCACCGAGGCGTCGTCGAGGGGTCCGCCATCGATGTACCATGCAACTTTCGCGCGGGTCCCCTTCGTCTCCTCCACCTGCACCAAGGTTCGCGCCGGCACCGCCAGGCGGGCCACCGTGGGCCCATCGGGCGACGCCGATACCGCGACCTCGCGCGGCCCGGCAATCGCGTGGTCCGCGATCACGCCGTTGGCGGGGAGCCCCACCAGGCCGAGGGCGCTGCAGGCGACCACCGTCGAGGCCACGCGCGCTCCCTCGAGGCGAACCCTGCGGTCCGTCGGCAAGGTAACCCGCAAACCCTCCCCCTCCGGTCGCCACTGGAGCGCGGTGCCGGGCCCGGCCAGCAGCACCTCGGCGAAGAGCCGCGGCGAGCGCGAGTACACCGGCAGGTCGCCCTCGTGCGGCACCGTCTCCAGAACGGTGCCGTGCACGCGGACCTGGAGCGCGGGCCCGGTACGGGTGGAGACGACCAGGCGATCGGCCCCGGAAATCTCGGAGAACACCGCCCCCGAAGGCGTCCGGAGGGCCCGCGGCGTAGGGGATGCCCACCCATCCTGGGTCAAGGTGCACTCGGTGGCAGGGGCGCCTGCAGCGGCCGGCGGCGCGATGACCGCGACCACCGCGGAGCTCGCAGGCGGGACGGGCACTGCGGCCACGGTAGCGACCGGGGTGGCGTCACCGGCGGGCGCGGCCGCTCTCGCTCCGCCACAGGCGCAGAACAGAGCGAGGCAAGGGAAGAGGCGATGGAGCATGCGCGAGAGACACGAGCCTACCCCACAGGTTCCCCGGCTCCTCAGGACTTCACGATGGCGTCCCGGGCATACACGTCGACGATGGCCGCATCCATGATGTGGCGGCGCAGGTTGCTCTCGCTGATCCACACGCGACCGCCCTCGCCCCAGTCGGCCCCCCAGCTGTTCTGCAGGCGGAAGTAGCGCACCGGCCCGACCCAGGTGTAGCCGGTGACCATGACGTCGTGACCGCCGCGATTGCCATCCCCGTACTCGGCCAGGGTTCCGGTTCGGGCTCCGGCGCCGCCCCAGGCCACGCTGTCCACGCGAATCCCGAGGATCACCGCGCGACCTTCGGCGAGCACCGTGGCCAGCTCGTCCGGCTCCTTGCTGAGATACGTGCGCTTTACACGGTATTGCCCGAGCTGGTCGGCGCGCGCCAGCTCGCCCACGATGACCGGCGACCGTCTCCAGCTGCCGCTCTGCACGTGGTATGCGGCCTCGCAGTCGAGGTCGGGCCGCCGCAGCACGTCGTTGAGCATGCACGCGCGGGTGGTCTCGTAGGGCCATGCCCGCTCCGGCGCGATGGCCGTCCCCTTGTTGCCCGAGGCGTCGAGCCGCTGCTCGCTGAGGGCGGCGACGAGGTGCAGCGGCGAGATCTCCTCCACGATGTTCTGTCGCCGAAGGTTCACCTCGGTGACGCTGGAGAGCGCGAACGCCCAGCACACGCCCACTTGCTCCTGGTTCTTCACGCGGCCCAGCAGCGGCGTGAGATCGACGCGCGGCGGCAAGACGCCCATGGGCGGATAGTGTGTGCGGCCCGAGGTCGGTCCCGGCGGCCGGGCGCTCGGATCGCAGGGCACCGGAATGCGCAGGCCGGGCGCGACCTCGATGGGCGGGCACTTGGCGAGCTCCGCAAGCACCTGGGCCGGATCCCGCGGCCACGTGGTCGGCAAGGTGGGCAGGTTGCTCGGCAGGGTCCACCCGCCCGGCCAGGCCGGAACGCCATTCGGAAGCGACGTGGGCAGCGGCGGCATCCCCGGCACCGAGAAGCCCGGCGGGAGCGACCAGGTGGAGGGGACGGGCGGCGGCGCGTCCGCAGCGAGCGCGACCGCAGGAAGGCCGAGAGAGAGCGCCGCACAGCTCGCCACGACGCGCGACAAGCGAAGCAAAGTCATGGCGGATGGACGCGAGGCGATCCACCGGTATTCACGCGGCGACGGCCGCACCGAGTGCGGGGCCAAAGTAGGTGAGCGAACCGACGCCGTGCACGCACACGCGTCTTCGGTGATCCGGCCGCGGTCTCGCTGCATGGATCGGGTCGTGAGATTCGATACCGCAGACTGACGGATTCGTCCCCGTCGTCACAAGGTGGATTCGATGAGCACAGCACCCTCCCTGGAAGCCACCCGCGCAGCCTTGGCCCGCGCTACCCGTCACGAGGCCGACGCGCGCACGGAAGTGAACGCCGCGCTCGAGCCGAGGGCCTCGCGGCGACCGCTGCCGCTGCTCGACCGCCTCTTCGTTGCCTCCCCGTGTGGCGTCCCGTGGGAATCGATGCAGGGCGACGCGCGCGTGCGCTTCTGCGGGAAGTGCGAGAAGCCGGTGTACAACGTGAGCGCCATGACCCGCGACGAGGCGGAAGGCTTCCTGAGGACCGCGGAATCTCCCTGCGTTCGCTTCTACCAGCGCACCGATGGCACCATTCTCACCGCCGACTGCCCGGTGGGTGTGGAGCGCAAGGTGCGACGCCGGTGGCTCGGCGCCATGCTCACGGTCGGGGTCACGGCAGCGGCAGCCGCGGCGTCTACCGTCTTCGGACGACGGCCGGCCATCGAGACGGCGAGCCGCACCACGAATGCCGAGCCCCGAACCGACGCACCTCCCGGCACGGTCGCCATCATGGGCACGGCGTTCCCGACGGACCCGAGGCCGCCGCATGCCCGCACTGTGGACCGGAGCGACCGCCCCACGCCCAAGGCGCGCAAGCACCCGTGACCGCGGACGTGGCGCTCGCCGGAAGAACATGCTGATCTCCGGACATGCCAAGCGGGTCGTGGGCAATGGCGATGGCAGTCGCGATGGTCGTGGCTTGCGCAAAGGAGCCCGCAGCGCCTTCGTCGCCGCCTGTGCCGGCAGAGGTCGCCCCGCCACTCCTCGCGCCGACCGCGTCGCCGCCGCCTGTTCCCGCAGCTCCGTCCGCCACCGCCGCTGCGGGCCCCGATGCCGGCGATACGGCGGTTGCGCCGGTGCCGCCGGCTGGTCGCGCTCCGTGCTCCGGCAAAGGCGCCAAGGACGCCCGCACCGCGGCGCTCGCCTGCTTCACGTCCCGGGTGCGGCCGGCGCTCCTCGACCTGGCAAAGAGTCCCAAGGTCCGCGACTACCGCTTCGGCGACGGCGACTACCTGCGCACGGTGCTGGCGCTCACGCCGAGCGCTGGCGCGCCACGCAGCTGGCCAGGCGGTACACCGCAGCCGGCCTTTCCGAACCTGGTGGCGCTGGGGAGCGCGGAAGACGTGAAGGCACCACGCTCCTTCGTCGTGGTCACCATCGTCATGCAGGGCAAGCTCATGCCGGCCGACGGCGGCATGGAGCTCGATTTCTACCTCGACGCCCGCACCCTCGAGACGTTGCTGGTGATGCGCCTCCTGGGCGGCTGACGCGCCAGCGCTTTACCCAGGCATTCTGGGCACTTGCACAAAACGACGGGAGCGCTGACGGATCGCCGACCTTGGCCACAAGTGAAGGTCGATGACCCCCTCGCCCTCCCTCGAAGCCACCCGAGAAGCTCTGGCCCGCGCCGCCCGTGACGAAGCTGCGGCACGCGCCGCGGTCGACGCGGCGCACGGGTCCGGCGAGAAGCGGCGCCCGCTGCCGGTCCTCGAACGCTTGTATATTGCAAGTCCGTGCTCCGTGCCCTGGGACTCCATGAAGGGCGACGACCGCGTGCGTTTCTGCGGCCAGTGCGAGAAGTCCGTGTACAACGTCAGCGCCATGAACCGGGCCGAGGCGGAGGCCCTCCTCCAGGGTCCGGCGGAGCTGCCCTGCGTCCGGTTCTACCAGCGCACCGACGGCACCATCCTCACCGCCGACTGCCCGGTGGGCGTCGTCCGCAAGCTTCGGCTGCGGTGGGCCGCGGCCATGATGACCGTGGCGGCAACGGTGCTGGCGAGCGTCGGAATGTTCTTCGGTCGGCGCCCCGATGCGCTGGTTTCGCGCTTGCTCCAATCGAGCGCCGAGGCGCGCAGCAAGGTATCGGATGCGCCGGTGAATCCGGTTCCGGTGGCGGGTGGACCGATGATGCTCCCGGAGCCGAAGCCGCTCCCCACCAGCAAGCCGTCCAGCACGCCCGCGAAGGTGAGCCACCGATGACCGCCTATCGCGAGACCTCGCCCTTGACCGAGGCTACGGTGCTCCTCCAGCGTCTGGCCGCCGCCAAGCAAGCCCGCTCCGAGCTCGAGGCGGAGCTCGAGCGCAAGCTCCGGCCGCAGCGGCTTCGTCGACGCCTCGGTGCCGCCGTCGCCATGCTCACCCTCGGCGCCGTCACCACCGCCGCGTGGCAGTACGAGCCGCATCGGACGGCCACCGTCATCGTCCCGGTGCGCGGCGCGTGCCACGATGCGTACACGCCCCTCGAGATCGTCGTGGCCGAATGCGAAGATACCGAAGGGCCGATCCTCCCAGGTGCGCGCTCCCCAGACCATCGTGGGTTCGCGTTCGAGGTCCCGGCCGGCAAGAGCTGCTCGTTCTACCTGGCCTACGAGAACAGCGACGGCACGGTGCAGGTCGAGAAGCAGGTGGGGATCTCCCGCTCGTTCCTCGCGGCGGGGACGTCCGCGTACACCCTCCCGGCGGTCCAGGATCAGGAAGACTCGTGCGACCTTCGCCGGAAGTGAGACGCCCTCACTGACCGAGGCAGATGAGCGCGTACTTCTGCAGGTCGGAGGTGACGCACGAGAACGCCGAGTCCTCGGTCCATTCCTTGCCCGGCCGCGTCGTCCCGTTCCGCGTGCCGGTCATCCCGCCCTGGAATTGCGCGTTGGAAGCCCAGTCGCCGCAGTTCTTGGCGTTGCGAATGCCGTTGGCCGACGTGCCCGTCCACCAGCGGTCCTCCGCCGGATCGCCGTACTCGTCGCGTACGAGCGCGGCTTCCGGAAAGCCCAGCAGCGAAGCGTGATCGGGGAAGAGCACCTTTTCGGTCTTGGGCTCGAGCCACGGACCGTTGCCCTTCACGTGATCCTTGGCGTCGGTGTTGGAGTCCGAGATCCATGCCACGTAGACGCCCTTGAGCTTGGCCGCTTTCGCCGACGCCTGACAGCGCTCGTCCGCGCCCATGATGCCGCCCATGTTGGCGTCGTACACCGCGCGCGTCAGAAAGACGTAGTGCGTGATGGCTGCGTCGGCGCCGTCCTCGGGAACACCACCATCGGTCGGGCTTCCTGCCTCCGCGTCGACGGCCGTGCTCGCATCCTGTGCCCCGGCGTCGCTGCCCGCGGCGTTGCTCCCGACGTCGACGGTGTGTGAGCACGAGGCAGCGCCGAGCAAGAGCGCGACAAAAGGAAAAGTGGCGGACGTCCGCATGCCCGAAATCCTAGCACCGTTGCCGTCGAACAACGACTTCACTCCTGCGGCGGGACGATGCGGTCGACCGCCGGGAGGAACATGCTCTTGGGGTAGGTCTTGCGGAAGCGATTGGCGCGCGCGCGCGCGACGGCAAGCCGCCCGTCCTTGGTGAGCGCCTGGATGGCGATGAGCTCTCGCTCTTCGCCCAGGCGGCCGGCGGGGAACCGCTTGGCGTGCGCCGAGGTGGCGTCGAGGCACGCGGGGACGTCGCCCCGCGCGAGCGCGCTCCGCGCCCTGTCGATGAGCGAGCGTTCGGTTGCGAGGTCGGCGTCGGCAGAGGTGCCCGAGGGCGCAGCGGTAGGCGGCGGCACCGAGAGCGCCGTGGGGAGCGCGGGCGGCGCAGTGGGAATCGCGGAGTTGGACGGCGCAGTGGGCGTGATGGATCGCGAGTTGGCGATGAGCGTCGGCTCGGGTACCGGCGCCGTGGCCGAGGGTGCGGGAGCGATCGGCACTGCGGGCGGTGTGGCCGCACGCTGGATCACCACGCCGGTGCCGGTGCCGGCCGCGAAGGCCAACGCTGCGATGCCCACCACGACCTTGACGGTGAGCGCCGAAGTGGCGGCCGAAGCGGCGCTCGCACCCGCGGCGGTGGTACCGCCGGCGGTCGCTGCGGCTTTGGCCGTTCCCCCGGCCGCAGCCAGGGCGGCGGTGGTGGCCACACCGGCGCCGACGGTGACGAGCACGCGCCCCAGAATGCGCTCCAGCTCGGCGTCGCGGGCGGCGCTGCCTCCCCGGACCGCACGCGCACGCTCCGCGGAGGACGCCGAAGTGGCGAGATCGCTGAGGGGCTCGAGCTCTTCGTCTTGGGCGTTCACCGCGGGGCTCCGTACTTCCGAATGTGCCGCTCGAACTCGGCGCGCGCCAGCCGAATCCGCGAGTAGGCCGTATTGAGGGGAATGGAAAAGTGGTCGGCTATCTCCTGTGCGCTCCGACCCTCGATCTCGAACATCACCAGCACCGTGCGTTTGTCGAAGTCGAGGGCGTCCAGCCCACGCTGACACAGGATTCGCGCCCGTTCCTCCTCCAGGAGCTCGTCCGGCAGCGGCGCATCGTCCTTCATTTCCTGGTCCGTAGGGGCGTTGGCCTCGTTCCGATGGCGCGCGAGCCGACGATGGTCGAGGGCCACGCGGTAGGCGAAGCCGAAGAGCCACGGGCGGAGCGGGCGCGCAGGATCGTAGTCCTCGAGGTGGCGGAACACCGCCACGAACACGTCGTGGGTCACGTCTTCGGTCTCGGCAACGCTCACCCCTAGACGACGCAGCGTCGCCTGCACGTAGTCGACGTTGGCGTCGTAGATGGCGCGAAACGCGGTGAGCCGGAGAGCGTCCGACATCTCAGAGCCGCAGCCCCAGCGCGAGGCCCAGGCGCCCCACCACCGGAGACGTCTCCCAGAGGCTCGCGCCGTCGATGCGCAGCTCGGTGCGGGCAAGGGGCACCTGCCCGTCGAGCTGCGCCCGCAGGAACAGCCGCGAGGAGAGCGCGAGGCGAAACGACGCGCGCAGGCCCACGGCGCCGTAGATCCCGAGCTCCGGGCGCGCCATGTTTACGTCGCCGGCGTCGGCGTAGAAGAAGCCTCCGCTGCCGGTGGCACACAGCGACAGCGGCTCGAAGGGGACGCACGCGCCCACGAGCAACTGCGAGACCGAGCCGTAGCCGGTACCGCGACCACCGCGACCGATGCTCACCGACGAAGGAAGCGTACTGCTCGCCTCCGCCTCGAAGGCGAGATGCGCGAGCACCTTGAGCTCACCACCCAGGCCGAGACCGAGCGTGGGCGAAGGTGTATCGCCCACGGAGCCGAGCGGTCCGAGCCATACCCGTACAGCGAGTGGCGCCGGCGCAACCACGCTGGACGCGGGCGGAGCGGGCGGCGCAGAAGCCGTGGGCGCAGGCGGCACGACGCTGGGCGCAGGGGGCGAGGTGGTCGGTGCCGTGGGTTCCGCGGTTGCCGGCGGCCGGAGCGCGCTTTCCGGATCGAGCCCCAGTGCGACCGCCACCGCCAGGCTATCCACCAGCTCGCGGCAATTGGTCGAAGCGAGGCTGCGCGTGCCTCCCAGCACCAGCTTGCCGGTGTATGTGCCCTTGCCGAAGGTGACCTCCACCGAGACCCGCTGCGGAGCATCGGCGCCCCGCCCCGGCCCGTCGCCGAAGGGATCGTAGCCGAGTCGGGCTGCTACCGCGTCGCCCAGCTCCTCGCGGGTGGGGCACCCGGGTGCGCTCGAGGCGACGCGGTAATCGAGCACTGCGTGGGCGTGCTCGCTGCGCTGGGCAGCCGCCAGGCCACCGGCGAGGGCCAGCGCCACGAAGGAGAAGAGCGCCGCACCGCCGCGCGCAAGGGAGTTGGGGCCCGCGGGGCTCATGAAAGGACCACCAGAATTAGGATGGCGCGAGGCCCGGCGCAAGGGCGATGGCCTGCCCCACAGACGCGGCTGCACGACGCATTTGGTGACGGATTCGACGCGGGCCCCCAAACCACCGGCATGGAGCCCACTTTGCCCCGATTCTTCGCCATCCCTTCCTTTGCGACTCTTTCCTTCGTCGTGCTCTCGGCCGCATGCAGCACTACCGACGCGGGTACCACCGGCGACGATCTCACGAGCGCGCCGATTCCTCCGGCTGCCCTCCTGGACTGCTGGGTCAAAGCCGATACCAGCACCACCGATGCGTTCTTCCAGGTGCACGAGGTCCTTTGCGCGAGCAAGGCGCCGGCCACCTATCCGCAGCGCCCGGAGCGCTTCATCGTGGAGGTGGAGACGGCGCGACATCGGTTCCTCTCCGCCATCTTCGAGGACGGTCAGAAGAGCGTCGGCCGGCTCTACAACGACGACTTCCCGCTCACGGTCCGGGCCCGGCTCCTCATGCCCAAGTCCACCGCCTACGGCAGCTCGTTCGTCCTGAAGCAGGCGCTGAAGATCGACGCGCTGACGTCGGCGACCGCCGCCACGCCGCTCACCTTGAAGAGCCCGTTCACGCTGTGGCCGGTGGAGATCAAGAACACCAGCGGCCGGCGCTTCTTCGTCACCGGGCGGTACACGGTACCCACCAAGCCGTACAAGGTCGGGGCGAACTTCTCGGTGCCGGACGACGATCCGGAGACCTTCACGCCGGAGGTGTTCGTGGACGCCGAAGGCCTCACCGAGGTCGCGCTCGTGGCTCCGGCGAGCGGCGCCATCGACGTGCAGGTGAATGGCATCGCGGCCAAGTTCGACGGTCCGGGGACCTACGTCTTCGACGGCGCTGCGCTCACCAAGGAGGACAACGTCGCGCCCCCGCCGCCGGTCGATCCCCCGGTGCCCACGCCTACCTGTGGCACCGCCGGCCAGGCGCCGTGCACCGGCAACGTGTGCGCGCCCGCACATCGCCTCGAAGGCAGTCTCTGCGTGGCCTGCGGAAGCGACGCGCAGACCTCTTGCCGCGACGCCAATGGCAACGCCACCTGCAGCTCCGGGCACCGCTTCGACAGCAACGATGGCAAGTGCCACGTGTGCGGCAGCGACGGACAGACCTACTGCCGCGACGCCAACGGCAACGCGACCTGCAGCTCCGGGCACCGCTTCGACAGCAACGACGGCAAGTGCCACGTGTGTGGTGGCGACGGGCAGACCTACTGCCGCGACGCCAATGGCAACGCCACCTGCACCGCTGGCAATCGCTTCGACAGCAACGATGGCAAGTGCCACGTGTGCGGCGGCGACGGACAGACCTACTGCCGCGATGCCAGCAACAACCCTATCTGCAACCCGGGCCATCGCTTCGACAGCAACGACGGCAAATGCCACGTGTGCGGCGGCGAGGGGCAAACCTACTGTCGCGGTTCCAACGGTAACCCCGTGTGCAACACCGGCCTGCGCTACGATTCCGGCAGCGGCACCTGCAAGCGCTGATCGCGAAGGAACGCGTCGGTGATCTCGTCCGACGGGTAGTAGGTCTCGATGCGCAGCTCCTGCAGCACCATGTCGAGGGGCGTGCCCAGGGTGGTGATGGTGGAGAAGAACGAGAGCTTCGCCTCACCCACCCGGAGCACGATGGGGACCACCAGCGATGGAGCGCGGCCGAGGTCCACTTTCTTGTGCACCAACGCGTGGCTCGATGCGGCGCGCAGCTCGTCGAGGAGCGCGCGACTGCGCGAATCGGTCAGCGCCTCGCGGTGGAGACGGTCGAGAAAGGCCGCCGCCACTTCCTCCCAGTTGGCGAGGAGCGCCACCGCGGCGGGCTGGACCATGAGCCGCGCCAGGTTGGGCACGCCGACCGCCGCACCGGGTAGGAGCTGGAGGAGCTGCGCCGCCGGGGCATTGGTGAAGAGGACGTTCCATTGGGCGTCGAGCGCCATGCTCGGGTAGGGCGCCGCGCGGTCCACGATGGTGCGCAGGACGCGCATCATGGGCTGGAGCTCCGGGGCATCGGCGGCGCGCGCCTCGTAGAGGTGAGCGTAGCCAGCCGCGGCAAAGAGCGGGTTGCGCTCCCGCAAGGGCACGTCGAGGGCGTCGGCCAGCGTGACCAGCATCTCGCGGCTGGGCGTGGCGCGCCCGGATTCCACGAAGCTGATGTGCCGCGCGGAGACCCCGGCATGCCCGGCCAGATCGAGCTGGCTCATCTTGCGCACGCCGCGCCAGTAGCGAAGCAGATCGCCGCATCCGTGCGTGGCCCGTGACTCCATGCGAAGAAGCTATCGCCGGTCGGGTCGCGGCGCACTTACCTCGCGCGTAATTGTGGAACGCCCGAGCGCGACGCACAACGGAGGGCATGCACACCATCCAACTGCCGCAAGGTCCTCTCCACTACCGCGACCAAGGCCAGGGAAAACCCATCGTCTTCGTCCACGGCCTCCTGGTCTCGGGCTCCCTCTGGGAGTCGGTGATCGACCGCATGCCGGAGGGCGTCCGCTGCATCGCCCCCGACTGGCCCCTGGGCTCGCACACCGCGCCCATGAACGACGACGCCGATCTCAGCCCCGAAGGGGTCGCCTCCATGGTCGCCGATTTCTTGGAGGCGCTCGACCTGCGCGACGTCACGCTGGTGGGCAACGACTCCGGCGGCGCCATCTGCCAGGTGGTGATGACCCGGCACGCGGACCGCGTGGGCCGCGTGGTGCTCACCACCTGCGATGCGTTCGATGTCTTTCCGCCGAAGCTCTTCGACTACCGAAATCTGGTGGACATGCCGTTTCTCGTGACGGTGGTGGCCAAGCTCCTGGCCTTGGTGCCGCCGCTGCGAAGGTTGAAGACCACCTATGGGCTCCTCACCCAGGCCCCCATCGACGACGCGCTGGTGGAATCATGGATCGCCCCCGGCGCCCGCGACCCGAAGATTCGTCGCGATCTCGTGAAGTTCATGACGGGCGTCTCGCCGCGGGTGACAGAGGAAGCGGCGGCGCGCTTCGCCGAAGTGAAGGTGCCGGTGCTCGTGGCCTGGACGCCGGAGGATCCGAGCTTTCCCATGCGCCTCGCCGACAAGCTGGTGGCGACCCTGCCCCGAGCGACGCTCTCGACG
>Ga0075163_10001115_pt1 | contig 35824 bp, 40 predicted proteins | sample JI1023141ADNA_FD_71478 | JGI IMG/M metagenome (GOLD analysis project Ga0075163, IMG submission 71478) | Wastewater effluent complex algal communities from Wisconsin, to seasonally profile nutrient transformation and Carbon sequestration -... | ecosystem: Engineered > WWTP > Effluent > Algae...
CACCGAGAGTGCGGGTGAGCTGGTCGGCCAGGGCGGCGTTGTAGAGCTCGGAGACCGCGACGACCGCGGCGCGTATCGGACGCCCGGCGAGGGCGCGCCACTTGCCGTCTTGGGCGGTCTTGACCTTGTTGCTGATGACGACGTGGGTATGCAACTGCGGATCGCCCGCGCGGGAGTCGTAGTGGTCGAACGCGGTTGCAGCGACGCCGAGGACATCGACGTGTGCAACCGTGCCCTCGGGGCCGTCCGCTCCGGTGCGAGTGACTGCAACCTCGCCTTCAACGAACGCAACCAGCTCCGCAACCGCCGCATGATGCGCGTCCGCGATCAACGATTGCGTCCCGGCGTCGGCGACCGCCCACAACGCCGACACGCTCTTGGGAACCGAGAACGTGAAGTCGAACCCCGCCACCGCGCGCCGGGTTCCGCGCTCGATTTCCTCGGCCTCGATCCGTGCCGTCTCGACCGCCCGCGCCGCCGGCCCCAGCTCTGCGTCGAGGGCTTTGGTGCGGCGTTCGATCCGGTCGGCCACGGGCGCGAACGTCGGGTACGCCTTGCCGAGCGGGTCGCCGGTGATCGGATCACGGCCGGACCCGATCAGCAGCTCGAGTTGTGCCTCGGACACCTGCGAGCCGGTCGTCAGTTCGCCGTGCCCGAGAGCGGCAAGGCCCTGGCCGATCCAGAACCCAGGTGGGTTCCCCGCTTCGGCGTAGTAGCGCGTCAACGGCGTCGAGAGGGAGCGGTCACCATCGCCGGCCGCGACCGAGCGGAGCAGGTACTTGTAACCATCCCCGGCCGTCATCACACGCATCGAAACCGTCACCAGCAGCCTCCCTTCCGTGCCCGCAAGGTGGGCCAGAAGCCGCCGCTCTCGGCCGCGTCAACGCGCGGTTGCGCCTCTACAGAAAGACGTGTGGTGGCTCAGAGGGGCCAGGCGGCTCCGGCGGGAAGCGAGTCGGCGGGGCGTCACCGTCGCGGTGCTCGAAGGTGCGCGAGGCGACGGCATGCCAATGATCGACGGATGGCAGTTCGGGGTGCTTGTGCACCTGCCCGGTGACCAGCCCGGCAAAGACTCCATCAGCGGAGTCCGGCCGGGGATCACCCAGCGGCCGGAGCCCTCATGCACGACCCCACCCAGCACGACCAACCGCTCAGAGTTGGATCGCTCTTCTCCGGGTACGGCGGGCTCGACCTCGCCATCGAACACGCCCTCGGTGCCGAGGCAGTCTGGTTCTCCGAAATCAACAGACCGGTCGCTCGCATCTTCTCCCACCACTGGCCCGATGCCCTGAACCTGGGCGACATCACCACCATCGACTGGCAGACCGTCGAGCCCGTCGATGTGTTGTGCGGCGGGTTCCCCTGTCAGGACGTGTCCACGGTCGGCAAGCGAGCCGGTCTCGTGCCGGGCACCCGGTCGGGCCTGTGGTCGTACATGGCCGCCGCGATCGAGGTGTTGCGACCCCGGCTCGTGGTGATCGAGAACGTGCGTGGGCTGCTGTCCTCGCCCGCGATTCGCGCCCAAGCTGAAGGAGACGACGATGCCCACTGCAACCCCGACGACGCAACCCTCCACCCTGCAACCCTTCGCAGCGTGGAACCCGACCCGTGGGGTTTGGGAGACAGCGCAACTCGACCTCTGCGGGCAGCCGGCGCCGTGCTCGGTGATCTGGCCGACCTCGGGATGGATGCGCGATGGCTCGGCCTACCGGCTTCCCTCGTTGGCGCTCCTCACACCAGGTTTCGCATCTTCATCCTCGCCCGGCCCCGCAGTGCTGTTCAGGACCCCGCTTGCGACCGATTCGACACGTGGCGGGGAGAGTCTGGATCAAGTGCGAGCGCGTCGAGGCACGATCGCACTGTCCCATCAGATCATCGACCTGGCTCTTCACGGACCGCATGGCTCGGCCAACAGGAACACCGAGTCGGAGACCCTGTGGAGCCTGATCGACGGCATCTTCACCGCTGGGGACGCTACGCCAGAGCCATCGCCCGATGGGAGCACATCACCGCGCGAGAAGCCCCAACTCCCGCACTTCTGAACGAAACCGCAGGGCCGCGACCAGCACCCGAGTTCGTGGAATGGCTTATGGGCCTCCCCGCCGGCTGGGTCACCAACCCCGACCACGGGCTGACGCAGAATCAGCGGATCACCGCGCTTGGCAACGGCGTCGTCCCTTTGCAAGCAGCACTTGCGCTTCACATCGCATGTCGGCGCGAGTGACCTTTGGCTCATGTGGCCCATACCCACGCGCCTGATCTGCGGCGGGTACGCCGTCGGTAGCGGTGGGCGGGGTGTGAAGGGACTATCCGACGAGCTTTAGTCGGACGGATGACCAGGTGTCGGAGAGGGAGATGTTGCCGTTGAGCGTCCAGCCGAACTCTTCGGCGCGCTTCCAGATGCTGTCACGGTTGATGTCCGTCTTGTTGCCCTTCGGGTAGCCGATCCAGATAGCGCGCGGCGTCGCCAGCAGCGGGAGCACGTCGATGAGCAGGGCATCGAGTTCGTCTCGGTCGCTGGCGAACATGACTGCCACGTCGGTGGTGTCGCGTTCGATGCCGTCGACGACGGTGACGCCCTCGGGCAGCGGATCGAGCAAGGCTCGCTGCTCGGGCGTGGATGGACCGAAGAGCAACTCAGTGTTTGGCTTGATCTGGAGTTTTTCGGCAATGCTGCGCACAATGATGGTGATCCTTTTCGGTCGGGGTTCAGGTTAGGTGTTGGAGTAGCTCGCTCAGGCGGCGGAGAACGTGGCTGCGCCAGCCGCCGTTCATGAACTTGCGGGCGAGTTGCTGGGTCGGGTCGTCAAGGTCGAACCCGGCGTGTTCGAGAAACAGGCGAGTACCTTTGCCCTCGGGTTAGCGTCCAGGTCACGGTGGTCGCCATCCCCTCGGGGTGCGCGGGTCGCCCCAACTGATCCGCAGCCGCTTCTGCGGCACGAGGTCGAGCACCTGGCACGCGATCTGCCCGGAGAATCCGGTCTGGGCGATCGGACGGCTATGGAAGGTGAAGCGATGCCCCACCACGGGCTCGAAGTCATTGGGCATCAGCCATTGCGCCATCAACTCCGGCGTCGTGAGTGCCCGCCAGAGCTTCGACGGCGAATGCGGGAAGTAACTGGTCGACCTCGATCCGGGTCAGGTCGTCAGTCATCGTCGTCCATCCGGTCGAGGACGCCGCCGAGCGCGATCATCCGGTCGCGCCAGAACCGCTCATACGGGGTGAGCCAGTCGATCAGCTCCGCCATCGGCTCTCCCGTGACGCGGTAGAAGCGATGCCTGCCGTCCTGACGTTCCTCCACCAGCCCCGCCTCGCGCAGCGCACGCAGATGCTCGGAGACGCTGGGGCGGGCCATGTCGAACCGTCCGGCGAGGTCGCCGGCGGTGTGCTCGCCGCCGAGGAGCGCGTCGAGGATGTCGCGACGGGTGGGGTTGGCGAGAGCTCCGAATACCTCGTCCAGAGGCCCGCTCTTGAGTCGGCGAGGCAAACCGGGTCAGCCCTGCGGCGCGTAGCCGTTGCCATCCGGGTCGGAGAACGTCGCCTGCCTGCCCCACGGCATCTCGTTCGGCCCGTCCACGACGACACCCGCCGCCTGCAAGCGAGCGACATCGGCGTCGAGGTCGGTGCTCGCGAAGAGCGTGCCCTGCCCGACGCCAGCGCTCATCCCTGGGAACGGCTTGTGCAGCACGAGCGTCGTGCCCGCCGGAGCGCCGACTTCGAGCCATCGGTTGTCGCCGAAGGTCTGGTCGACCTTCACCTCCAGACCGAGCGCGTCGACGTAGAAGTCGCGGGCACGATCCTGATCGGAGACGAACACGGTCACGGTCTTCACTGTGTTGATAGCCATGAATCTCCAATAGGTAGGAAAAAACCTACCTGTCAAGACGGATGGGGTCGAGGCCGTTGGCGGACAGTCGGACGGCCACCTCGCCGGTATCGCAGGGGTAACGGGACGCGCCTCGATGCCGTCACCAGGCGAACGGCGGTGACGGCATCGAACGGTTACGACGGCCGGTGTGCGGCGCGGGTGGCGAGGGCGGCGATCACGTCGGCGAAGTCCGCGCTGACGCCTGCTCCGACCTCGCCGGCGGTCGGGTCGGGGCCCTGGACGGTGCATCGGTAGGTGATCCGGGTGCCCGTGGTGGTCGGTTCGAGTTCGTGCCGGACATGGACGGTCACGCCGGCATCCGGTACTTCGGTGACGTCCTCGAAGCCGCGATCCTGTTCCACCCACGCGAGCGTGAAGGGCAGCTCGGTGGCATCGGGGAAGACCATCACGGCGGTGGTCCCGGCGGCGAAGGGACCGTTCATCCGGATGCCGGCGACACCGTCGTTCCATTCGTGCCAGTGCCCGGGGTCAGCGAGGACCGCGAACACCTCGGCGGGGGTGGCGGTGCTGTCGCCGGTCACCTCTGTGCTCCACATGATGCTCACGCTCCTGGCTGGTAGGTGCCGGGTTCCCAGCAGCGGGTGGTGACGCCGATGCGGTTCCAGGCGTTGATGGTGACCAGCAGGGCGATGAGCTGCGCGAGCTCCTCCGGCTCGAACTGTGCGGCGGCGGCGTCGAAGACCTCGCGGGGCACGTGTCCGTCGGTGAGGACGGTGACCGCTTCGGTCAGGGCGAGGGCCGCCTGTTCGCGTGGGGTGAACCAGTCGGTCTCTCGCCAGGCGGGCAGGCTGTAGAGCCGTTGCTCGGTCTCGCCGCCGGCGCGGGCGTCCTTGGTGTGCATGTCGATGCAGTAGGCGCAGCCGTTGATGGTGGAGGCGTGGATGCGGACGAGTTCGCGCAGCGGCGGTTCCAGGCCGACGCCGGCGACGCCGTCGAGCCGGGCCATCGCTGCCGCGAACCGGGGGGCGAGGGCGTCGAAGTCGAGCCGGACCTGGGTCGCGGCAGGTGCGGGGGCAAGTGTGGTGGGCATGGTGTTTCTCCTTCGGTTGATTCGGGTGGATGCCGTGTGTTCGCGGCGTGTCAGGTTGGTCGTGTCCACCAGTTCGACTGGCTGATGGTGCGGAATCCGAGGGATTCGTAGAGCGGTCGGCCGGGGCGTGAGGCGGTGAGGCTCACGGGCTGCGTTGCGCTCTGGAGCGCGTCGTTCATGAGGGCGCGGCCGATACCGCGGGAGCGTGCGTGCGGCAGTGTGGTGAGCCAGTAGATGCCATCCGCGCGTGCGCTCGGCACGCGGATGCACGCCCCCACTGTCTCGGCAGCGTCGGCATCGGTCGCCATGCGTGCGAGGGTGACTTCGGTGCGGTGATGCAGGGATGGGCCCAGGAGCAGCCCGACGGGAAAGTCCTCGACCGGGAATCCGGTGACGATGACGCGATCCGCGATGGCGAGGGCGTCGTCGGCGACGACGGCCTCGATCGTGACCCCCGGCGGTGTCGTCGCTCCGGCGGGTGCGCCCGGCTCACGGACCATGACCGGTAGCTGGCGTGGGACCAGGTCGAGCATGGTCAGATCGACCGCGCCGAACGCGTCCTCGACGGTGACCGGCGCGGACGTTTGCTCGATGATGGACGCGACGTCGGCGGCACGGGCACGATCTGGATCGTCGATGATCACCCGGCAGGTGTAGGGACCGTTGAAGGCGCGAACCCCTGGGGCCGTGGACACGAGGTCGCCGCGGGATTCCGCCAAGATCGTCCAGAAGACGACGGAGTTCTCGACGGCCGCGGTCAGCTGATCGAGGCGGCGACTCATGGCGGTGCTCATGACCGAACCCCCTCCGTGGCAGTGGCGAGCAGGGCGTCTCGATGCCGCACGGCCCAGTCTTCGTACGTGCCCGCCGGCCGGCCGGTGAGCTCGGCGACGGTGGTAAGCACCCGGGAGTCGTCGAGGGCGCCGTCGACGTAGAAGTCGAGGAAGGCTGCGGCGTAGGCGGGCGGCAGCTCGTGGGCGAACCGCTCCCTCACCTGATCGTCGGTCTCGGCCCGAAACTCGAGCCGACGGTGGAGTGCGCGGCCGAGCGTCGCGACCAGCTCGGGCGGGGTCAGCGATTGCGGCCCTGTCAGACGATAGGTCGCGCGATCGTGCCCGGGTTCGGTCAGGGCGAGGGCGGCGACGGCGGCGATGTCGGCCGGGTCGATCCACGCGATCGGCACCCCGGCGAACGGCAACGTGACGACATCGCCGGAGGAGAGCTGATGAACCCACTGGAAGGTGTTGGACATGAACCCGCTGGGCCGAAGGATCGTCCACGGCACATCGCCGGCACGCACCGCGTCCTCGGAGCGGACCATGTAGGCGGTGACGGCGTTGCTCAGGTCGCGGGAATCCGCCGACGGACCCGACAGCAGGATGATGCGTGCGCCGCTGCGCTCGGCCAGTCGCACGAGTCCCGGCATGTCCGCGTACCCCGGCAGAAGAAACACGCCCTCCACGTCGTCGAACGCGCCGGCCAGCGAGTCGGGATCGTTCAGATCACCCCGCACAACCTCCACCCCGGCCGGCAGCTCGTCCCGGCGGGAACGGTGGAGCGCGCGTACCGGCGCGCCTTTGTCCTGCAGGATCGCGACCACTTCGCGGCCGACGTTGCCGCTGGCTCCCGTCACCAGAAACATGACGTCCGCTCCCTTCCGTGTCGATGGCTTCCGGTCATGGATCAAGGCTCCAACCCGCGGGAACGGCGATCAACGAGCAGTCCCGCAACGGCCGCTGAGGCATCCGCAACGATGCTGTTCACGCGGCACAGCGATCACTGTCTCGGCGGTGAGAGGGTCGGGTGGCGAGGGAGGCCGGTGTCGCAGGGCGGACGAGCTCCGGGATGGTGTCGCGTTCGATCCGGCGGCTGACGACGCTCTGCGACCGGGCGAGTCCTGCGATCCCGAGGCACGCGAGTGCCATGACGGTGGTGAGGATGAGCCATCCGGCCGGGCCGAGGGTCATCACCAGGGGCAGGGCGAGCGCGGGGCCGGTGATGCGTGCGAGGCCGGTCGACATCGCGAACGCGGCCTGATACCTGCCTTCGGCTTCCGCGGGGACGTCGTCGAGGGCGACCCGCCAGGTGGCGATGCCGCCGCACACCTCCCCGAGTGTCAGGGCCGCGATGCCGGTCAGCACGATCGCGACGACGAAGCCCGGTGTCGTCCAGACACTCGATGCCGCGAGCAGCATCCCGGCGAGGGCCAGCCCGATCGCGGCGGTGACCGCCACTCGTGAGGTCGCTCGCGGTGTGGCGACCCGAGCCGCCGTGGGGCGTTGGAACGCGATGACCAGGATGGTGTTGACGGCGAGCGCGGCGCCGGGCAGCCACACTGGGGCGGCGGTGCGGTGGATCAGCCACAGCGGCAGGATGATGGCGAGCACCGGCATGGTCAGCTGGATGACCGCGGCCAGGCCGCTCGCGAGCGCGAACCGAGGATCGCGCCATGCCGTCGCCACGGGGCTGTCGGTCGAGCGGGTCGGCCGGTGCGGAGGTCGGGGGAGCGTGAGCGCGACAGCCGCGGTCGCCGCCATGACGATCGCCCCGGCGGCGTAGGCGACGCGGACGTTCGGTCCGAGTCCGGTGGCTGCCAGGATGGCGCCGATCACGGTGCCGACACCGATGCCGACGTTGAGGAGGGTGTGCATCGTCGCTCGGATCACGAGCCGGTCCTGCGGGGGTGCGCCCGCCACGGCGAGGGCCTGCCGGGCCGCGGCGGAGCTGGACTGCGCCACGGCGAACGCGATCGCCGCGACGCCGAACCCCGCCGGCGAGCCCATCACCGCGTAGCCGACGAGGGCCGAGGCTCCCACGGCGGCGAACAGTGCCGTCGCCCGGCCGAGTCCCCACCGGTCGGCCAGGTGCCCGAGCGGCATCGCCAGCATCATCGCGGATGCCGCGCCGGCGGCCAGGATCATCCCGACCGTCGATTCCGGCACTCCGACCTCGACAGTGGCCTGAAGAACGATCGTCGAGAGGGCGACGCCCTCGACCGTCGACGTGGCGAGTTGCGCCCCGCCGATCAGCTTTCGTGCGGATGTGGTTCTCATACGGCCATCGTGCGCCGATTCTTGCCAGCAGTCCAACAGATGTTGCTGCTACGAGCTAGCATTAGAGCTGATGGAGGTGCATCAGGTCCGATACGCGCTGGCGGTGGCCGAGCAGCGGTCCTTCACCGCGGCCGCGAACCTCCTGCACGTCAGCCAGTCCGGCGTCAGCGCCCAGGTCGCGCTGCTGGAGCGGGAGCTCGGCGTCACCCTGTTCCACCGCACCTCGCGCGGCATCCAGATCACCCCCGCCGGCGAGCCTGTGCTGGAGCAGCTGCGCCGGGCCGCCACCGAACTCGACCAAGTGCACACCGTCGCCGACGAACTCAACGGACTGCTCCGGGGAACCGTCGCCATCGGTGCCGTCGCCGGCCTCGCCTGGCCGCCGTTCTTCGACGCTCTCCAGGTGGTCCACGACGCACACCCGGGGCTCGATCTCACCCTGCGCGAGGGCACCTCCGCGCTCATCCAGGACGACGTCGCCGACGGACGACTCGATCTGGCCGTCGTCTCCTGGCCACGCCGGCCCCGCGCCGGCCTCACCTCCTGGGTCGCCCTGAACGAGCGCGTCACCGCCATCGTCGCGCCGGACCATCCGTGGGCGCAGCGCACGGACATCCCACCCGCCGATCTGCTCGACCAGCCGGTGATCTGCCTCACCCCCGGCACCGGGATGCGGACCGCCTACGACGCGATGATGGCCGCCGAGGGGCTTCCGGCCCCGGTCGCCTGGGAGGTCACCCTCCCCACGACCGCCCGGGCGCTCGCGGCACGCGGCATGGGCGTCGCCGTCCTCACCAGCTCACGCGCCGACCCGCCGACCGACCTCGCCCACATCGCCCTGTCGTCCACGCACGCGGCATCCGCTCTCGGCGTCGTCTGGCGCGACAGACCTAGGCCGTCCGCCGCCACGCGAGCGGTCCTCACCGCCCTCAGAACGCGCCTCGGCGTCGCGACCGGAGAGACGTGATCAGGATGTGCGCCGGTCGTTGAGGGCCGCGACGACACGGACCGAGATCCGTTCGTCTGCGGCCGATCCAGCACGCTTGACAGAATGGGCTCGTGAACTACGAACAGGTCATCGCAGAGCTGATTCGATGGGCCGAGCACAACGACAACGTCCGAGGCCTCGTGATGACGGGATCGGCAAGCGCTCACGAAACACATCTCCTCTCCGACCGTGACATCGAAGTCTTTGCGCGTGATGTGGAACCCCTGCTGGCCGACGAGTCTTGGTGGTCAACGTTGGGCCGGGTCCTGGTCGTGGAAAGGACCGAGAACGACAACGGACAGCCCACCCGTCTGATCTACTTCACCGGCGGCAAGCTTGACTTCACGCTCATTGCGGCTGATGAGCTCACCGCGGCGACCTACGAGCGCCCGTTCACCGTGCTGCTCGACAAGGACGACCAGGCGCGCTCACTGCGTTGCGTTCCGCCGCAGCGGAGCCTGCCCGACGCGGATTCCTTCCATACCTGCGTCAACGAGGCCTACGCCGCCGCCTTGATGTGCGCCAAGGCCGTCGTCCGAGACGAACTATGGCCAGCGAAGATTCGGGACGAAGACCTGAAATGGAACCTCCTGCAGATGATCGAATGGGACCATCTCGCCCGCTACGGCACCGCCTACGACACGCGCTATCACGCCAGGCGGATGATCGAATGGATGGACGACGATATCCGCACTCAGTTGCTCGGCTGCTGGGGCCACTTGGACGCAACCGACACCGTGGCCGCTCTACGACGAACGGTCGACTTGTTCGCCAGGCTCGCTCAACGAACAGCGGCGCTCTGCGACATCGCGCCCTTCGACCACGATGGGCTTCACGAAGAGATCGAACTGATCCTCTCGTACCCGGCCCGCACTCCGGGGTGAGCGTGAACCACCGGACAGGTTTCCCGGTGCTGGCAGCGGGCTGTCTTCGAGTCGGCCCCGCGTCTACGCCTGTTCAGCTGCCTCGGCAGACAGCTGCGCCGCGACCAAGAGGAACGCTCGCACCCGCGCGTTCTGCGGCCCACGGATCACCAGCAGGCCGAGTTCCATCGGCGGTAGCCCACTGATCGGGAGAACGACGATCTCGGGGTTGCCCTCGAATAGGACGACTCCCTCGACGGTCGCGTGCTCGATCTTGCCCCGGGCGATCGCCGACGCCATGTCGTTGAGGGTCTGCACCTCGGGGCCGTTGCGAGGAATCGGACGACCACCCGGTGTCACCTCCGGAGTGAACGCCTCCACCATGCGCACCAAGAACGGGTCGCTGGGAACCCACTTCGGCAACCGCAGCTCAGGCAATTCCTCGACCGACACCTCTTGTGCACGTGCCAGTCGGTGACCGGCGCCGACCGCCAGCACACGCTGCCGCCTCGCCAGTGGTGCAGCAGCCTCCACCTCGCCGCCCGCGAGGGAGAGCCAACTGATCAAGACATCGACCTCGCCCGACTCCAACGCCTGCACCTGATCCCGCAGGCCCACGTTGACCAGTTCCAGCGTCGCTTCCGGATGCGCCCCCTCGAAACGTCGACACAGTTCATCGACCTCGTGCCCCGCAGCGGAATCGGAGAAGCCGACTACCAGCTGCCCCTCGGTGCTCTCCGCCGCCGTGCGAGCAATCGCAAGGCTGGTCATCAGGGCCTCGTAGGCCGGCTGGAGCGATGCGTGCACGTCCCGTCCCAGCGGCGTGAGTGCGACACGGCGGCTCGTTCGCTCCAACAGTCGCGCGCCGACTGAGCGCTCCAACACCTGTACGCGCCGGGTCACCTGTGCGGCATCCACCCGCAGCCGCGCTGCGGCACGCCCGAAGTGCAGCTCCTCGGCCACCACCAAGAATGCCTCGACATGCACAAGCTCCACAGTCACACCCCCATTCTCGCCGGTGATGTCGCGACCTGCTTGCGCTGCATATGTCCGGAGTGGTGGGACCGCAGGGGCGGGCGTTGCTGCCTTCGCCCGGGTGAGCACTCGGCGGTCTTTGCGTGCGGTTCTTGGACGGTCGTGGGCATCAGCCAGGCACCTCGGAGGTGGCACTGCGACTCAACGCACGGTACTTGCTGGGAGTCACGCCGACGCTGCGACGGAACTGACGGGCGGCGAAGTCGGGGTCTCGCCACCCCACCTCCTGGGCGATCTCAGCGATCGGCGTATCCGTGGTGCGGAGCAGCCCGGCCATGCGTTCCGTGCGGAGCATCGTCAGATATGCAATTGGCGATTTGCCGAAGGCCTCAACGAATACGCGGCCAACCTGCGACTTGGACAAATGCACCTCGCGGGCCATCTCGGTCACAGACCACGTGCGCATTGGGTCTGCGCGCAAGAGTTGCGCCAGCCTTCGCGCCTCTTGCCGCAATGGCGCGAACTTCCGATGTCGAGGCAAGGACGGGTAGCCCGTCGCTCGCTGAGTCGACGACGTGCGGATGGCAGAGGTCGTGATGAACGGCGCGATCACATGCGCTACCGAGAACCACAGGGACTGGGTGCGGAAGAAGTTCTCGATCGGTCGATTCTCAAGGCTGAGAGCAACCAGTTCGTCGAGCCAGGGCATGAGGACACCTGACCGGTCCATTCCCAGGCCGATGATTTGCGCGGGCTCTGTGTAAATGGTCGCGGCGAACGCCTGCGCGTCGAGCCGATCGTGCATCGCGCTCACGTACTGCCAGAAGACCTGATCCACCACATAGTCGGAGTCCGCGTATAGCGTCGTCACCGTCACATGGTCCTCCGGCTCACTCGCGCACAGTGTGTTGGCGGCTAGGAGGACCACATCGCCACACTTGACCGGTCGCTGCCCGAACTCGCTGTACAGGACTGCGCTCCCGTCCCGGACAACGATCACCTTGACGCAGTCGTATGCCACCGGTCCGACTGGTCGATAGATCGTCCGAGTGCGGGCGAGGATAGGCGTGAACGAGCCAGGAAACTCCGATCCGCCTGAACCACCTGTGATCGTCGCACTCATCAGACACCACTACAACGCGGTCAAGCGCTCGGGTCACCCTCACAGGACGCGCCACAGCCCTCCATGACGACCAGGAGCGGCGTCACCTTCGTGGTGGACGAGAAGGAGCGGACCGCCTCGTCCGACAAGGTGGCGTTCACGAATCCTCGTTTGTCGGCCGGTAGCGCAGTTGGATGTTGGAGGAGTCGTCGAAACGGCGCACCTCGACCAGCGCCAGATCGGCCGGGGCGGTGAACACTGGAACGCCGGAACCGAGCGCGATGGGGCTGACCATGAGGTGCAGCTCGTCGACCAGCCCGTCGGCGAGCAGTGCGTTCCACAGCACGTGGCTGGCGAACACGACGATGTTTCCTTCGCCGTCCGACTTGGCCTGGCTGAGCCAGGTGGCGACGTCAGCGCGGGCGACCACCGTGGTGGTGGCGGCCCAAGCGTTGTCCGCGGGGACCGAGCCGCGATCACTGACCACCACCTTCGGCAGCTGGTTGTAGTGGCGGCTGATGGCCCGGTTGGTGTCGTCCACGGCCCGCGCCTCCGGCGCTTCCGGGTCTTCCGGTTCCGGGGCGTCGGCGACGAAGGGCCAGTACGAGCTGAACCTGTCGAACGAGTTCCGTCCGAGCAGCACCAGGTCCGCGGACTCGATGCTCTCCAGGTTGCCGCGGTCGAAGGCGGCATCCATGTTCAGGGCGAGCGGGTTGCCTGTCTCGTCGGCGAAGTAGCCGTCGAGTGAGACGATGTTGTTGACGATGACCGTGCGCATGATGCGCTCCTTCCGTATCGGTACCTTCACCAATCCAGATACGCATCGGGCCAGGGATTCATCGGTCACCGGCAGATTGCCTCGATTCCTCCTGCCAGTCGCAGCCGAGCCGCGGGTTTACGAAGCTCGCCAGCCCGGCGATCCGGTCGCCCGTGCCGTGCAGGACCATCGGCGGACCCGGCATCACCTGCCACTCCCATAGCTGGTCGCCTACGACCAAGCGATCGACGCCCCGTAAACCAGCGACCGGTTCCCTTGGCTTCGGACTACTGCGGTCTCCGCCCCGGCGCGGGCCGACGTGATTGACCGTCTCGTCGGCGACGAACCCGACGTGTGCCACATCGGGGACTCATCGGTCGGTCGCCGATTCCTTCGATTCCTCCGGCCAGTTGCTGACGAGTCGCGGGTCCACGAAGGTCGCCAGCCAGTCGATCTGGTCAGCCGTGCCGTGGAGGATCATCAGTGCACCTGGACGCCACTCGCCCTCCCAGAGCTGGTCTCCGAGCACCGCCGGCCATCCGTTCACGTCTCCCACTCGGCGCACCCGCCACGGCGTGGCCAGCACCCGTTCCGTCAGGAATATCGCGACATCGTCGCGACCGTCGAACCACGCGGTGAGCGGCGGCATGGTGAACCGCGCCTCGGCGGCGAGCAGCCCCACCACCCGCTCGACATCCCCCCGACCGAACGCCTCCACGAACGCGTCGACCGCTTCGCGGTCAAGGCAGCGAGCGTGAACCGTGCCCCGGTCGGGCTCCCGGGCGGCGAGTGTCGCACGCGCGCGCTGCAAGGCGCTGTTCACCGACGCGGGTGTGGTCTCTAGGATGTCGGCGGTCTCGGCCGCGGAGAAGCCGAGGACGTCGCGGAGTACGAGCACCGCCCGTTGCGTCGCGGGGAGATGCTGCAGCGCCGCGATCCACGCCAGTTCGATGTCCTCCCGATGCAGCACCATCGCTTCCGGGTCGCCGGCGGGCTCGCGGAGCGGTTCGATCCACCCAGCATCCTCCAGGGGCGGCGCAAGCTCGGCGCGGGGATCAGCGGCAGCTCCACGCTCCCACGACAGCATCCGCGGACCGCGGCGCTCCGCGGTACGCAACGCCGCATTGGTCGTCACCCGATACAGCCAGGAGCGCAATGCGCCCCGCGACCGCAGACCACCCAGGCCTCGCCACGCGGCGGTCAGCGCTTCCTGAACGGCATCCTCGGCGTCCTGGGTCGAGCCGAGCATCCGGTACGCGTGCACCAGCAGCTCCCGCCGGTGGAGCGCGACCAACTGCTCGAACGCGAGAGGATCATCACGGTCGACCTCGACGGTACTGCTCATCTCGGTCCTCCTCTGGCCTCACACCCATTTTCCTGCGAGAGCACGGACAGCGTCAAAGAACAGTTCCCGCGCGGTCCTCGACGCAGTTGCCCCCGCGACCCTGAAGGTCGCACTCCTCGCTGCGATCGAGGCAGCTCGGTAGCTACTTCCAGTTCGTGAGTACCGAGCACTTGATCCGGTTCCACCTGGGACCCTCCGGGCGATACGCGCAGATTTCCTGGTGTTATCCGCAGGCTTGGCCTGCTGCGCGGGCGCGTGCCGAGCAGTCGTGTAATCCGGTAGGGACTCGTCGGGTTCGTCGGAGCCTGCCGGTCACCGTCTCGGTTCTGATCCGTGTCGTCTCTTGATCCTCTCGGCGTACCTCACAGTCGCACGGCCGCCCCTTCGGCGGTCTTGGCGAAGGGAGGTCAGACGATGGCTGTGACGGAGGAAGCGCGGGCTGCGCGGGACGCGAAGCTCGATGAGCTGCATGAGCGGCTGACGGGCGCGGTGGAGACGCTGGTGTCCGGTGAGGACTGGGCGCGGGCGTTGGAGTTCGCGGCGCGGTTCCGGTCCCGCTCGTTCAACAACACGCTGCTGATCTGGGTCCAGCACGAGGCTGCGTTCGAGGCCGGCAAGGTGCCGACCCCGATGCCGTCGCATGTGGCCGGGTATCGGCAGTGGCAGCAGCTCGGCCGCCAGGTGCAGAAGGGCCAGCAGGGCTACATGATCTTCGCCCCGGTCACCGGCCGCTTCGCCTCAGCGAACCCTGCTGATCCGTCGTCGTGGCGCCGGTTGGGGCCGCGGGAGAAGCACAAGGTCAACGAGGTCGTGCGCACCCGAATGGTCGGTGCTCGCCCCGCCTACGTCTGGGACGTGACGCAGACCGAGGGCGATCCGATCCCTGAGACGCCCGCGCCGACGCTGCTGGACGGCGAAGCCCCGGCGGGGCTGTGGGACGGCCTGACGGCGCAGGTCATGGCGCTGGGGTTCGAGGTCGTACGGGTGCCGGACGCAGGACAGATCGGCGGCGCGGACGGCCTGACCGATTTCAGGACGCGGCAGGTGTCTGTCCGCACCGACGTGACCGAGGTCAACCAGGTGGCCACGCTGGTACACGAGCTGGCCCATGCACTGATGCACGACCCCAAGGACGAGGACGCCCGCCAGCACCGCGGCATCTCCGAGGTGGAAGCCGAGTCCGTGGCGTTGATGATCGGTGCCGCGCACGGACTGGACACCAGCCGCTACACGATCCCGTATGTCGCGGGGTGGGCGTCGTCGGTCAAGGACACCGAACCAGCGGAGGTCATCAAGGCCACCGGTGAGCGAGTGCGCAAGACGGCGCTGGGCATCCTCGACCAGCTCGACACCTTCCAAGTCTCCAACGGCACCCCACCGGGCCTGACCCGTGACGCCCCCGCTTCGGAGGCATCGTCTCGGTCGGCGGCACCGCTGCCCGAGCGCCACCCGGTGGGGGCACCGGCATTGGCAGGACGGGGGCTGTGATGGCTGGCCCGGAGGCACTGGCCGTGCTCGCCAAGGCGGGCCGTGGCTGGCGGCTGAATCACGCGGCGATGCTGCTCGCTGAGGGCGGCGTGCCGGTGTTCCCGTGCGTGCCGGGCGGCAAGACCCCGATCACTCGCCACGGCCACTTGGATGCCACGACGGATCGGCGGCAGGTGCGGGCGTGGTGGCGTCTGCATCCGTGGGCGAATATCGGCGTCCCGACCGGTGCCGCGTCGGGCTTGGTCGTGGTGGACGTCGACGTGCATGGCCGGGTCGATGGCCTGCGGTCGTTTGTCCGTGCCGGCGACGCGGGCCTGGTCAAGGGGTGGGGTCTGCTGGTGAGCACTCCGACCGGCGGGCAGCACGCCTACTTCCCGGCGATCCCGGGCCTGGAACAGCGATCCTGGCAGGCCGGGAGCGCGGGAATCGACTTCCGCGGCGACGGCGGCTATATCATCGCCCCGCCCTCGATCCGCATCATCGACGGCATCGCCAGCCGCTACAAGGTCGGGGCCGGCGAACACCTCGGGCAGCCGTTGCCCGTGGACTCGAACCGGCTGCGTGACTTCCTCGACCCACGCCCCGCCCCAACTGTCCACTCGTCGCCCGCTCGGGATCGTGACGGTGCGGACGCGGAGCGGCTTGCCTCGTGGCTGGGACGGCAGGCCACCGACCGGAATCTCAAACTGTTTTGGGCTTCGTGCCGTCTCGCCGAAAGTGGCGTGCCCGCCTCCGATGCGGTGGATGCGATGGTGAGCGCGGCGCAGTCGGACTTCGGCGAGCGGGAAATCACCCGCACCGTCCACAGCGCCTACCGAAGCGTCGGCGCGGGAGCCCGCCAGCGCGAACCCGCCGACGCTCCTGGCTCACCTGCCGATGGGTTCGCTCGACGTGATCGGGCAGCGCCAGCATCCGCATCGCGGAGGTTGTCGTGACCGGGTGGCGGGGCCGCCGGTGGGCGGTCATCACCTCGGTCGTCGGGACCGTGTTCATCGCGGCCGGCGCGTTCTGGCTGTCCTTCACCGCCCTGGCTGACCTCGCCCACCGCGCCGGCATCGGTGAAGGGCAGGCATGGGCCTGGCCCTTGATCGTCGATGGCGTGATCGTCGTCTCGACCGTCGCGGTGGTCGCGCTCGCGGGCGAGCGGGCGGCCTGGTATCCATGGACGCTGCTGATCGGCGGTGCCGCGGTGTCGGTGACCGCGAACGCGCTGCACGCGATCGTCGCCGCCGACGCAGACGTACCCGCCGGACTCGCCGCCGCGGTCGCGGCCGTCCCGCCCGTGGTGCTGCTCGCCTCGACCCATCTGACCGTCGTCCTCATCCGCACCACCACCCAACCTGCCGCCGAAGCCGCTGCGGTTCGTGAGTCGGTGGCGCTCGAAGTCGCGCCGACCGAACTGCATGCCGTGGCGTCACCGGCGCCGGAGCTGGCGCGCTCCGTTCCTGTCGAGGTGCCGGATCGTCGGGCGCGGGCGGTCGAGCTGCGGGAGTCGGGGTGGTCGAACAAGAAGATCGCGCGGTCGCTCGATGTGCATCCCTCGACGGTGGGCCGCTGGTTCGCCGGCGCGCACCACCCCGATGAGCCCGAGCAACCGCGGGCCGTCTTGGAGGGAGCGACACCATGAGCACCGACGACCTGATGCGCGAGCAGCCATCCCGCCGCATCGAACCCGAACAGGCAAAGAAGCCCGACGCCGAGGCAGCTGAGGTGGCGGGGACGCCGGATGCGGTCAAGCAGCAGACGGCCCGCCGCGACGCGGTGCGAGAGCGCATGGATCAGGTGCGCGGCCGGGGCGTGGAGTGGGTGCGCCCGACCGATCTGATCGTGCGTTCCAGCGGAACCCTGGCGGGGCGTGGGATCGAGTTCAACAGCGAGCAGGGCCGCCGGTTCCGCTCGTCGCTGGCTGCGGGGGCGCGGTCGGTGTCGGAGCGGGCGAAGCGGTTGTTGCCGCCGTTGTCGGCGTTCGGTCGTCGCGGCCAGCACGTCGAGGGTCCGGCACGGTCCGGGGTCGGGATGAGGTAGCGGGGTGGTGATGAGTCATGGACACCCAGCACGGCGGGGTGACGGTCGCCAGGAGCGACCGGCGCACCTGCCTGCCAGGAGGAGCCCCGACCATGACCACGACGACAACGACGGCGACCGATCCTGCGGGTGAGGACTACACCAGCGGTGAGGGCCTGCGCGCCCTGCTGCACCGGCTCCACGACGCCGGCCCCGGAGCGTGGGAGCACGACCCGGTAGCCGCCGAGCTGATGAGCTATGCGGCGGAGAAGTACACGCCGTTGGCGCGCAAGCACGGCCTGGACCCGTGGGAGGCCGCGTCGGCGGCGTTCGACGTGATGCGCACCCGCGCCGCCCGCGAGGCCGACGACCCCTGGGCCGTGGTCACTCATGCGGTGCGGATCACCTGCATCGCCGAAGAGCGCGGCCAAGGGCTGCTCTGCTCGGTGCATCAAGCGCGGCGTCCGCACGTCTCCTGCTTCCACGACCCCGAACGGCTCTCCGAACGCGAGAACGCGCTGTCGGACTACCACCCGGCGTTCCACGTCACCGACCCCCACCACCACGACGAGGTGGATGCGGATGTGGGTGAGCCGGCGTCGGTGACCGGCGCGGTGGAGGACGCGATCTTGTTGTTCATGCTGCTGGGCTGGCCCGAGGGCACTGCCCGCCCGGCGATCGAGCACGTCTGCGAAGCCCTCGCCCGGATCGGGTCACGCACCGGCACCTATGAGGCGCTGCGCCGCGACCGGCACGCCCGCGCCCTGCTCGATGTCCCCGCCGCCTCTTGGACGGTGCTGTTGCGGGTGCTGCTGGGCCGCGCCACTCCCGGCTACGGGGCGACCGGCGAAGGCCGCGGCATCCTGCTGCGGCTGCTGATCGGCGAGGGCCTGCCCGTGCTGCTGGGCGATGACGGGCTCGTGGCGACCATCAGCCACGCCGCACCCCACACCCGACGTAGGGGTGCGTGATGACCGCGGCGACGGGGCACATCGAACTCGACCGGACCGTCGAGTCGATCCAGGTCGGCCGCCGTCACCGCCGCGACCTCGGTGACCTCGACGCGCTCGCGGCGTCGATCGAGCGGGACGGGCTGCTGCAACCCATCACGATCACCCCGGACGGGCTGCTGGTGTGCGGGGTGCGGCGGCTCGCGGCGATCCGGCAGCTCGGCTGGCGCACCGTCAACGTCTGGGTGCGCTCATCCATCTCGGACAGGTTGGGGTACCTGCTCGCGGAGCAGGACGACAACCAGCTCCACAAGACGCTCTCCCCGCTGGAAGCCGCCGGCCTGTACCGCGAAATCAAGACGTTGATGGCCGAGGACGCCGCCCGCAGGGATGCCGCGACGCAGTTCTCGACGGAGCATCAGCCGCGGTGGAACGGGGGTGGAAACTTTCCACCCCCGTTGACCCCGCCGGGTAAGGTCCGCGAGCAGGCTGCCGCGATGATCCCTGGCGCCCCCTCGTACAAGACGATGGACAAGATCGGCTACCTGCAACACCTCGCCACCAACCCCGACACGCCAGAACCGTTGCGGGCTGAGGCGCGGGCGGGGTTGGTGAAGATCGAGGCCGGCGGGCCGGTCGATCCGGTGTATCAGCGCATCCGCGACATCCACCAAGCCTCCGATGACGCTCATCTGCACGACCTGGCCGAACAAGCCCTCGCCCGCGTAGACGCCCAAACGAAGGAGCAGAAGGGCAAGAAGAAGAGGGCGAAGAAGCCCACCCCTGCTGCGCCTGTGGTGCCGGACGCCGGGTATGCGGTGCGGGCGTTCGTGCTGACCTGGACCGAACTCGATTCCTGGTGGCTGCACTACGACCTGGACGAGCTCGCCGCCCAGCTCACCGACGAGCAGGCCGAAGCGTTCTACGCGACCGCCGAAGGCACCCGCCAGTTCGCCACCGACCTCCAAGCCGCACGCCAACAAGAACCGGCAACCCCGCGCCTGCGCGCTCTCTGACCTACTGCGCCGGGGTCATGGTCGGTCGGGGTGCACCTGACGGGCATGAAGACTTCTCCCTCTCCGTCGTTTCCGCGTGGCCGTCTGATCGCGCTCATCGCCGCCGGCCTGGTGCTGCTGATCCTCGCCGGGGTCGGCATCTACGGCCTCATCCTCGGCCCCCGCACCACCAACACCCCGGCACCCGAACCCGCACCGTCGCCGTCTCACACGCTCACGACGCCCAGGCCGTCGTCACCTCGGCTGCCGGTCGTGCCCCGGTCGGCGGACCCGGAGACGTTCGCCCGCAACGTCGCGGAGGCGATCTTCGCGTGGGACACCACCAGCGGCCTCATGCCGCTGGACTACACAGCCGTGATCCTCAATGTCGGTGACCCGTCCGGCACCGAACAAGCCGGCCTCGCCTCCGACCTCGCGAGCTATCTACCGACGCGGGAAGCGTGGATCGAGCTGCGCAAGCACGAGACCCGCCAACACATGACCATCGACCGCGCGGTCATCCCGGAAGCGTGGGCCGATGCAGTGGCGCAGGCACAGCCCGGTCAGATCGCATCGGGCACGACGGCGTTCACGATCGAGGGCACCCGTCACCGCGACGGCCTGTGGAACGGCGAGCCCGTCACGAGCGAGCATTCGGTGTCGTTCACCGTGTTCATCGTCTGCGCCCCGGCCTATCCGACCTGTCACCTGTTGCGGCTGTCCCAGCTCGACAACCCGCTGCGATGAGGACGGGCCGGTCGTGTTCAAGAAGGTCGCTGTCCTCGCGCTCGCCGCGCTGTTCTTCGGCCCGGCGATGCTGCTGCTGGCGATCGGGGTGCTGATGAACCCCGCCGCCATCGCCGCCTGCACCACCACCGGGTCGCTCTCGGTCGGGAACGTCCCCGACAGCCTCACCGTGACCACCGCGGACGGCTACACCTTCACCCTCAACAAGCGACAGCTCACCCACGCGGCCACGATCATCACGGTCGGCGGCCGGATCGACGGGGTAGGCCGGCCCGGGGTGAAGGTCGCGCTCATGGCCGCGCTCACCGAGACCACGCTACGGATGCTCAGCAACACCGGCACCTATCCCGAGTCCGCGAACTACCCCAACGACGGCAACGGCGGCGACCACGACTCCCTCGGCCTGTTCCAGATGCGCCCGCAATCGGGGTGGGGCTCCGTCGCCGAGCTGATGGACCCGACCTACCAAGCGCGAGCGTTCTTCGGCGGCACGGACGGCCCGAACTACCCGAGCCCGCGCGGACTGCTCGACATTCCCGGCTGGGAACGGATGGACCCCGGCGAGGCCGCCCAGTCGGTCGAGGTCAGCGCGTTCCCCGACCGTTATCGCAACTACGCGCCCGTCGCTGACGCGATCCTCGACGCGCTGACCCGTACCGGCGGGCGCGGCGGCCCCGTCGTCGGTATGGCCGAGTCGTCGCGTGTGGTGTTCCCGCTGCCGGAAGGGACGTGGGTCAAGACCGACGACTTTGGGCCGCGCATCCACCCGATCACCGGCCAAGAGTCGTTCCACACCGGCCTCGACCTCGGCGCCGCAGACGGAACCCCGATCCTCGCTGCGGCGGACGGCACCGTGACCGTTGCGGAGTACAGCGGGAACTACGGCGGGCTCATCGTCATCGAGCACACCATCGACGGCAAGACCGTCGCCACCGCGTATGCGCATATGTGGCAGACGGGCATCCTCGTTCACGCTGGCGACCGGGTGAGCGCCGGGCAGCACATCGGCGATGTCGGCTCATCGGGCATGAGCACGGGGGCGCATCTGCATTTCGAGGTTCGCCCCGGCGGCACCAACGGCGAAAGCGGTCGACCCCGCCAAGTGGCTCAACGACCACGGTGCCGCGAACCTCCCCGAAACCGCGACCGGCCCAGCTGCGGGATGCCAGAGCGGCACGGCCGGCGCGCCGGACCCGTTGACGGGCGACCCGGATCAGATGGTGGACGATCCCACCAGCTCGGGGAAGATCACCGCTCGGCTCGCGCACCTCATGGCCCAGACCAAAGCCGCGTTCCCAGACACGGGCTGGGGCTGCTATTCACCGAGGCCGGGCACGAAATCGGAACATCCACTCGGGCGGGCATGCGACATCACCTTCGGCAACGCCATCGGCCACTACCCGACACCGAGCCAGTTGGAAGCCGGCTGGAAGGTCACCAACTGGATGAAAGACAACGCCGCCGTCCTCGGCGTCGAGTACCTGATCTGGCAAGGCAAAATCTGGTCCCTCGCCCGCAACGACCAGGGTTGGCGGCCCTACAACGGCGGCGGCATGCACGACCCCGGCAACGTCACCGGAGGCCACTACGACCACCTGCACGTCACAGTGAAGGTAGGTGCGTGATGGACGTGTTTCCGGACTTCGACGGTTTGACGGGGATCGGTGATCTGAAACAGGTCGTCGGCGCGCTGTTCACGTTCGTACTCATCATCGCCGTGCTCATGCAGATCGTCTCGGCGATCTGCTGGGCGATCGCCGCCGCACACGGCAACTACTCCGCCGCCGCCAAGGGCAGGATCGGGGTGCTCGTCGCTCTCGGCGCCGCCGTCCTTGCCGGTGGCGGGGTGGCGTGGATGAACTGGCTCATCGCGCTCGGCCAACGACTCTGACCCTCGCCCTGGCCCGCCCTCCTGGGGCGGGCCCTCGCCATGTCCGGGCAGCAGGGCGGGTGCTGGTGGTCGGGGTGCACCTGTGGGCAGAAGCAACCCTCAGCGTGAATGGAGAACCGTCGTGATCGACATCGACCCCAATGGCACCGGCCTTCCCGGTATCGAGCAGCTCCGCACCATCGTCGGTGCCGTGATGACGGTGGGCCTGATCCTGGCCGTCCTCGCCCTGATCGTCTCGGCGATCGTGTGGGCCTACGGCGCGAACAGCTCCAACCCCCACTTGGCGGGGAGGGGGAAGGTCGGCGTCCTCGTCTCCTGCGGTGCGGCGATCATCTGCGGCGCGAGCGTCGCGCTCGTCAACTTCTTCTGGGGCGTCGGCCAAGCCGTCTGAGCGCAGTCCGCGAGGAAGGCAGGTCTTGTCATGGGCATTTGCGATGTCCCGGTGATTTCCACCGTCTGCGACACCGCCGGTGAGGCGGCAGCATCGCTGGTTTCGGCCCCGTTCGACTGGCTCGCTCAGGCGATGGGCGGCGCGGCCGGCTGGTTGTTTGAGGCCGTCTGGACGGTCTTCGACACCACGACGCTCGTGGACGTGCAGCGGCCCAGGTTCGTGTCGGTGTTCAACCTCGTGTTCGGCATCGCCGTGTTCGTGATGCTGCTGTTCTTCGCACTTCAGCTCATCACCGGCATGATCCGCCGCGACCCTACCGCCCTCACCCGAGCGGCACTGGGGCTCGGGAAATCCGTCCTCGGCTCTTTCGTGGTCATCACACTGGTCGCGCTGCTGCTGGAAATCACCGACCAGCTCTGCGTCGGCATCATCCAAGCCGCCGGCGAAACCACCGAGACGATGGGCGACAAGATCGCCGCCCTCGTCCTGGCCCTGTCCGGCCTGTCCATCGCCGCGCCCGGTGTCGGGGCGATCATCATGATCTTCCTCGCCGGCCTGGCAATCGCGTCGGCGGCGATCGTGTGGCTGTCGCTGCTGATCCGCAAGTCGCTGCTGCTGGTCGCGGTCGCGCTCGCTCCGCTGGCGTTCTCCGGGTCGTCGTGGGACGCGGCACGCGGCTGGGTCGGCAAGTGGGCCATGTTCGTCATCGCGTTGATCCTGTCCAAGCTGGTGCTGGTCGTGATCTTCCTCGTCGCGATCACCCAGGTCGCCGCGCCCATCGACGTTGACCTGGCCTCGGTGTCCGATCCGCTGTCCGGGATCGTGCTCATGGCACTGGCCGGGTTCGCCCCGTATCTGACGTATCGGTTCCTCGCGTTCGTCGGCACCGACTACTACGGGCAGGCCGGTGCCGAGGACGACGCCAAGCGGGCGCTGAACCGGCCCATCCCCGTCCCCTCGAAGCCGTCCGGTGACGGGCCGAAGAAGGTACTCGACGGCCAGACCAGCGGCGACGGCGGCGGAGGTTCGGGAGGCGGCGCGGGTGCGCCACCGAAGCCCACCCCGACTGCTGGAAGCGGCGGCGGTGCCAGTGCCGCCGGAGCGGGAGCTGGCGCGAGCGGAGGTGCTGGAGCAGGTGCCAGTGCAGGCGCGGGAGCCGGGGCTGGTGCTGCGGCGGCGGGTCCGGCGGCTGCGGTCGTGGTCGGTGCGCAGGTGGTGAAGGGTGCCGCGACGGCGGGGCCGAAGGCCGGGACGGCGTTGGCGGGTGAGGCCGAGACGGCCGCCGCCGGTGCCGGGCAGGCTAGCGCCCCGCCGCCTTCGACGCCGGCGCCGACCGCTCCACCGAGCCCACGCCCAGCAACCCCGAACCCGCCCGCGCCCAAGCCGACGAAGGAGTGACCGATGCCCAGTCACGCGAAAGACACCGCCGCGCCGGGCGAGCTGGTGCCGGTGAAGTTCAGCCGCCTCACCCGCCGGGGCGTGTTGTTGGGGTTGTCGGTCGCGCAGCTCGTCACCCTCGGCATCGGCGGCCTCACCCTGATCGGCGCGTTCTACGCCGGCGGCGGGATGCTGCTGGCCTACACCGCCCCCGTCTGGGTGCTCTGCGCCACGCTGACCTGGATACCGATTGGCGGGCGCCCGGTCGTGGAGTGGCTGCCGGTCACCGTCTGGTGGCTGTGGCGGGTTACCGGCGGGCAACTGCTCTACCGCCGCCGCATCGTCCGACCCCGCCCCGCCGGCACCCTCGCCCTGCCCGGCGATGCGGCGCGGCTGCGGGAGTTCATCGACCCGGAGACCGGGGCGTGCATGATCCACGACCCCCACGCCGCCACCCTGACCGTCGTCTGCGAAGTGGCCCATCCCGCGTTCGTCTTGCTGGACCCGGGCGAGCAGGAACGCCGCGTCACCACCTGGAGCCGCGCATTGGCGACGGTGTGCCGCTCGGGACGGATCGCAACCCTGCAAGTCCTCGAACGGACCCTGCCGGACTCGGGTACGGGGTTGGCGGAGTGGTGGACCGCGCACGGCACCCCGGACGGCTCCTGGGCCGCCGACACCTACGCCGAGCTGATCGAGCGCGCCGGCCCGGCCGGGGAACGGCACGCCACCACGATCAGCCTGTCGCTGGACATGAGAGCGGCCGCCCGGCAGATCAGGACCGCCGGCGGCGGCATCAAGGGCGCTGCCGGGGTGCTGCGGCAGGAGATGTCCACCCTGGTATCGGCGTTGCGGTCGGCCGACCTCGCCCCCTCCGGGTGGCTCGACGCCGGACAGATCGCCGTGATCCTCCGCTCCGCCTACGACCCGGCGGTCGCGTCGGCGTTGGAGCGGCACGGGCAGATCGGCCGCGACCTCGCCACCGCCGGCCCGGTCGCGGTCACCGAGACCTGGGGCAACCTGCGCACCGACTCCGCCCACCACGCCGTGCTCTGGATATCCGACTGGCCAAGGAGTCTCGTCTATCCCGGCTTTGTCGCCCCGATCCTGCTCTCCACCGGCATCCAACGAGCCGTGTCGTTGATCTACACGCCGATGCGCTCCGATCAGGCCGCCCGCGACATCCGCCGTAAGAAGGTCGAGTACATCTCGGACGCGGCCCAGCGTGCCCGGCTCGGACAGATCGAGGACGCCTCCCAATCGGCGGAGTTCCAAGACGTGCTGCAACAGGAAGCCGACCTTACCGCCGGGCACGGCGTGCTGCGCGTGACCGGCCTCATCAGTGTGTCGGCCCCGAGCATCGACGACCTCGAAGCCGCCGTTGCCGCGATCACCCAAGCCGCCATCCAAAGCTCGTGCGAGACCCGCCGACTCGTCGGCCAGCAAGCCGCCGCATTCACCGCCGCTGCGTTGCCGCTGTGCCGCACCGTGTAGGAGCTATCCGACCGCGAAATCTCGTTGCTTGTCCTCACCGTTCTCAGTCCACTGGATTCGCAGGACCGCACCATCAGAACCGCTGGCGGCGTATTGGACATTGAGCCGCCGAGTCTGATCCTTGTGGATCGTGGTGGGCTCCCTCGAACTGGACAGGATCATGTATCCGTCGTGGATCGCTTTGAAAGTGACGTTCTCTGCATCGCGTGTTCCGGTGTTCGTCACGTCGAGCCACCGCCTGGTCCGGTACTTCGGGGCACCTTTGGGAGTAGCGCCGGAAATCTCCCGCTCTTGTCCGGGCTGCACGAGGAAGTCCACACCGTCGGGAGCGGTGTGCGTCGCGGGCCTGGTGTCGCCGAGCAGCGCCGCCAGGTCGTGCTCAATCGCCTTCCAGACCTGCTCATTGAGTTGCTCAGGGTTGTCGAACTCGCCGAACAAGCCTCGGTCTCGCATGTCCTTTTTGAAGGCGCGAAGAGCTTCAAGCTGAGCGGTGTCAACGTCGTGTGGCAGCGGCGCAGTTGAGAAGTGGAGGTGAACTGGTTTGCCTTGCGCAACGGCCCTGTCAATCTCCTCGACTGTGCCGGAAATAGCATCAGGAGTCGCAGAGCCAAGGCGTCCACCGAACAGCGCGAACACGATGTCAGAATCGTCAACGCCCTGAGAATTGATGATCTTCTGAGGGTGAGCACCGAGCACTGGAACCGCAGATGACTCCCAGCGCCAGGGTTGCAGGATCACGCCCTTCGACTGCGCGTGAATGCCGTTCCACTTGTAGATGGCACGCTCAACGGCATCGCGAGCCTCCGGTACGTCTGACGGGGAGGCGATCATCACGCGAAGCACCGTGGCGGTGTAGGACATGCCGCCAAGCCTACGGAACCTCGCTGAGTTCGGTCTGGCTTTGCGTACCTGATGGGCACACGAACCTGTTGAAGGAGCCCCCGTCATGCCCACCTACGAGAACCCCGTCACTGACGCCGCTGAAGCCTACGAGGCGTTGCGCGGATTGGCCTACGCGACGCGGAGTTGGGAGGAACCGGCCGACACCTACCGTGTCATCAGCGAGGTCGTCGCTGGTATCCGGTGCCTGGGGCAGGTGCTCGACCAGCTCGCCGGAGTCCACCTGCGCCACCAAGACGGCGTAAGCACCGACGACGGCGACCGGACGGCCGGAGCCGCCGCGGCACTGAGCGCGGCCGATGGGTTCCATCAGGCCGCGGTGCTGCTGGATCGGGCGCACGATCAGCTCAGTACCGCGTTCGTCCAGTCCGGCAAGATCGTCTGGCACCCCCAACCTGCCGCCGAGATTGAGCGATGGGTCAGCGTGGTGTTCTTGCAGGGCGATGAGGCCGACCGGCCGTTGCGCATCCTCGGGGAACTGGGGCACGTCGACGCGGTGGACTACCTCGCCCAGTGGGACTACGGCGACGAGACCACCGACGCGGCGATGGAAAACGGGTATGTCTACGACGAACCCGGAGAAGGGACCAACGATCGAGTGATGCGCTCCGGCGACTACGCGCTGGTCGTCAACGCCCAGCTCGGCTACGTTTCCCTGCTGCGCCGCCACGTCACTACCCCCGCCGAACCGGACGAGGCCGAAGCGGCCGTGCCGGTGCAGGGTGGGCCGGAACTGTTGGTGTCGTACTCGTCTCCGAACGCCCCGAAGCCGGCGGTCGCGCCCCGGCAGGCACAGTCGCAGGGGTCGTGGTTCGAGCCGGCCGCGATCACGGCGCTCAAGCAGAGCGGCCGACTCTCGCTCTGAACCCTGCCGGTGCCGGTGGTGCACCTGCCCGGCATGAACACCACAGACCCCACGCCGTCAACGTCCCGGCAGGCCGGCACGCTCACCCTGACCGTCTGGCCCGAGACCCCGGTCGGCGAGCACCAGCGGTACGGCTACCGCATCGAGGACGCCACGACCGGGCACAGCCTTGAAGGCCGGGACCTGTTCACCGGCGCCGGTGTCCCCGTCGCGCCCGAGCGGGCGCTGCGCGACCTCGCCGGATACCTCTGTGCCGCTGGTGAGTCCCGGCAGTACGCCATCGACCACCCCGGCCGCAGCGCCGAACACGCCAGCATGTTCCCCGCCTGGGCGGCCGAGGCCGCACGGCAGAACGCCGACGCACTCGCCCTCCTGAGCCAGGCTCCACCGTCGCGACCTGAGCCGGAGCCGTCGTGGTTCGACCGGCCCGCCGGTGGCTCGGTGGCTCCTGGGCGGGGGTGGTCGCTGTGAACGAGCGGGAGAAGCTGCATACCTCGGTGCTCGTCGCCCCCGCGTCGGAGCGGCGCAGGTACCGCAAGCAGCGCCGTCAGGCCGCGGCCCGGCTCGTCGCCGAGCAACGCCGCGCCGAGACCGAAGCAGCCAAAGCCAAGGCCGAAGCCGAGCGGGCGGAGCGGCGGGCCACGACGTATCTGCCGAAGGCCGGCGAACCCGGAGCGGCGATGCTGCGGACGCCGGGCCGGTTCCGGCTGCCACGGCATCAAGACACCAGTGCGGTGTTGTCGGCGCAGTACCCGTTCCTCGCCGAAGGTGGCCTCGGTAGTCAGGGCGTGTTCGTCGGGCAGGATATGTACTCCGGCGGATCGTTCGTCTATGACCCGTGGGAGTTGTACCGGCGGGGCGTCATCACCGCGCCGAACATGATCTTGGCCGGGATCGTGGGCTCGGGGAAATCCTCGTTGGCGAAGTCGCTCTACACGCGGTCGTTGCCGTTCGGTCGCAGGGTCTACATCGCGTGCGACCCCAAGGGCGAGCACACCGCTGTCGCGGAAGCGGTCGGCGGTAAGGCCATCGTTCTCGGCCACGGCCTGCGGACCCGGCTGAACCCGCTCGATGAGGGCCACCGGCCATCCGGCTTGTCGGATCAGGAATGGGCCTCCACGCTGACCTCGCGGCGTCGTGAGCTGCTGGGCGCGCTCGCGGAGACCGTGCTCGGCCGAGACCTGTCCCCGTTGGAGCACACCGCCATCGACACCGCCCTGACCGCGGCGGTACGGGAGGCGGAGGTGCCGATCCTGCCGATGGTTGTGAACCGCCTGCTCACCCCCTCCGACGACGAGGATGGGCGGCTGGCCGAAGATGGCCGGCTCGTCGCGCACGCGCTGCGCCGTCTCGTCGGTGGCGACCTCGCCGGCCTCTTCGATGGGCCGAGCACGGTGAGGTTTGACCCGTCGTTGCCGATGGTGAGTCTCGACCTGAGCCGGGTCGCGGAGAACGCGGCCCTGCTGTCGGTGTTGATGACCTGCGCGAGCGCGTGGATGGAAGCCGCGCTGATGGACCCCGATGGCGGGAAACGCTGGATGATCTACGACGAAGCCTGGCGGCTCATGGCCCACCCGGCCTTGCTGCGCCGGATGGATGCTCAGTGGCGGCTCGCCCGCCACTACGGGTTGGCGAACATGCTCGTCTTTCACAAGCTGAGCGACCTCGACAACGTGGGCGATCAGGGCTCGGCCATGCGCTCGTTGGCGAACAGCCTGCTCGCCAACGCCGAGACGAGAGTGATCTACCGGCAAGAGTCCGATCAGCTCTCGCTGACTGCCAAGACCCTCGGGCTGACCGGCACCGAACAGCACCTCCTGCCCGGCCTCGGCACCGGGCAAGGGCTCTGGCGGATCAAAGAACGATCCTTCGTCGTCCAGCATCAGATGCACCCCGATGAGTTGGCGCTGTTCGACACAACGACCCGCATGATCTAGGAATGTCAGACGCCCGTGTGATGCTGGAACGGTGATCGAGAGAGCAATCAACTTCGAGCGGCCGCGCCGTATGCGCTGTGGCGCATGCCGCCATGAATGGCTCGTGAACGCTGAATGGCTTGACCGCTTCAACCAGGCTCTTGAAGTCTGCCCTGCCTGCGGCACTGATTGCCAAGGCGAGGACCGCCCAGACTTCTGCGCAGACCCCCAGGACCCCGCGCAAGACGACTCGGCCGTACGAGAGTCCTACTGGTATCACTCATCAACCCATGTGAACTGGCCAGACAGGAACTTTGACCCGGCTGCACGGTTGACTGATGTCACCAAGCGCCGCATGGAAGCGATGGGCTCCGGAGTTGGAAGCTGGGCACACCGACAGAAGACCAAGGCGCTCCACGTCGGCACCTATGAGGCAGCGATCGAGAACATGCTCCGGCGCATGGACGACCAAGACAGCTCTGCCGACCAGTTCTACCTTTACCGCGTACAGCTTGATCCCAACTGCGTGATCGAGCCGGGCGTACACCAGGAGCCGACGAACTTCGTGGGCGACGCCTATCTGGCCGATGTGTGCGCTCCCGGAACCAACGTGTTCAGGTACGTGAACGTTCATGAGGACCCGTCAAGCGTCTCTCTGGCCATCGAACCGGATGCGATGCGAGCCGTTCAAGGGATTCCGATTCCCCTACCCGTCGATGCGACTGACTCGTGGGTGCTGGAAGCGACCGCGCGGTTATCGGAGGCCATATCCAAGCCTGCGCCACAGCCGAAGGGAAGACTTCAGCGGTTTCGGCTCAGGGAAGTCACGGCACTGGCAACGGAGGCGCGCAGGCTCGAATCGGAGATTGCCGCCGGACTGCCGTTGGCGCTGAAGGAGAGATTCACCGCCGGATTCGTTGAGGCAGGCTTCGATACTGCCCCCACTGCGTTCCCCACGAAACTTGTCGGGCTGGCCAGACTCGTTACAGAGCCGCGAGCCGTACTCGACTCGCTCGATGCTCAGCCGTGGCGTGTACTGCAAGCCATTGAGGGTGAAGCCGTCTTCTCTCGATAGCTTCTGACCGGCAGGCGTGCACCTGCCGGGCATGAAGCGAAGCGAACCCGACCAGCCCGTCAGCATCCCGACCGTCGTTCTCACGGTGCACGAGGACGGCATCTTGACCGCCACCCTCGACGGCGCACCCATGACGCCGCCTCAGTGGGCACCGCCGTGGCGGCGCGAGTCGTTCCCGCAGATCATCGACCAGGCCAGCAACGACCGCACCCGACCCATCCGCGTCGAGGTCCGCGAAGCAGACGGCTCGGTGTTCACCGACCTTATCACCGCACGACCCCGCCGCGCCCTCCCCGAACCCGAACCGGCCGTCGAGGCGATGCCCGCGCCGGGGATGCCGGTGTTCCACACGGTCGAGGGCGACGGGTTCGTGCCCGGTGAGGATGTCGCGGTCGCGATCATCGCCGGCCACACCGACGCCGCGCACACCGGCACCGCCCGCGCCCTCATCGAGACCGCCAACCCGATCCCAGACCAGGCGACGGGGCGGGTCGAGGTGCTGCTGTTCGGGCGCATCTCCGGTGCGACGGTGATCCGGCGGCTGCCATGACCGAGGGGCGGCAGACCGGATCGTTCGGGGACGAGCTGACCAACGCCGCCATGATCGGCCTGGTCGCCCTCTTCGGCGTCGCGCTCGTCCTCCGCGCCGCAGGCACGATCACCGCGTGGCTCACCGGCACGCCTCAGCCCGAAGGCGGGCTCGCGGCCGGGGGCGGCGTGCTGGTTCATCCCGGCGACCCTGGCGCCGCGCTCGACGCGGACGGCCTGAACCCGGTCGTCTACTGGGTCGTCACCGGGGCCATGCTCGCGCTTCTTGTTGCGCTTGTGGTGTTCGTGTGGGTGCGGGTGCGGCGCTTCACGCACCGGGCCGAGCAAGACCCGCGCCGGATGGCAGGGATCGCTACCCGCCACGAAGTCGCCACCGCGGCATCGGAGAAGGCGCTGCTGCGCCGCGCCGGGAACCTCCGCCCCGGCCTGACCGATCCGAAGCCGCACGATGTCGGCTACCGGCTCGGCGCGTCGAAAGGGGTGGGTGTGTGGGCGTCGGTGGAGGACTCGATCATGGTCATTGGCCCGCCCCGCTCCGGTAAGGGCCTGCACCTGGTGATCCCGGCGATCCTCGACGCTCCCGGTGCCGTCGTCGTTACCAGCACCCGGCCTGACAACCTGACCGCGACCATGCGCGCCCGCCGCCGGATCGGCCCGGTTGCGATCTTCGACCCCCAGCACTTGGCGGAGGGCTTGCCCGCCGGGCTGCGCTGGTCACCGATCCGGGGGTGTGAGTCGCCGCAGACCGCGATGATCCGCGCTACCGGCCTCGCCGCCGGCACCGGCCTGTCCGCGGGCGGGGTCGATTCCGGTGGGTTCTGGGAAGGCAAGACCCGCGCCGCGTTGCAGGCGCTGTTGCACGCGGCGGCGATCGACAACCGGCCACCCGCCGAGCTGTTCAGATGGACTCTCGACCCGACCGCCGCGGCGGATGCGGTGGCGATCCTGACCGGCTCGACCCGCGCCGCGACCGGGTGGGCCGAGTCGTTGGAGGCGATGATCGACTCCGACCCCCGCACCCGCGACTCGATCTGGCAGGGCGTGTCCCTTGCTCTCGGCTCGCTGGCCGACCCGCGAGTCCTCGATGCCGTATCACCGGCCGAGGGAGAAGGGTTCGACCCCGAGGCGTTCATCCGCGACCGCGGCACCCTATTCTTGCTCGCCACAGGCTCGGGTGCCGGCGCATCCGCTGCTCTGGTCGCTGCGTTGGTGGAAGACCTCATCGAGACTGCCCGCCGCCTCGCCGCCCGCTCACCGGGTGCGCGTCTGGACCCGCCGATGCTGCTGGCACTGGACGAGATAGCCAACCTCTCACCCCTGCCGTCGCTGCCGACGCTGATGGCCGAAGGCGGCGGGTCCGGGATCACGACCATGCCCGTCTTGCAGTCACTCGCCCAAGCGCGGGACAAGTGGAACGAACACCAGGCCAACGCCATCTGGGACGCCAGCATCGTGAAAGTCATCCTCGGCGGCGCGTCCAACTCCCGCGACCTGCAAGACCTGAGTGCCTTGGTCGGGGAACGCGACGAATACACCGACTCCGTGACGCTGGGCGATCACGGCAGCCGATCCAACCAACGATCCGTGCGCCGCGTCCCGATCTTCCCGCCCGACCGCATCCGCCGCCTGCCCTTCGGCACCGGCGTCGTGCTGCTGCGCTCCGCACCACCCATCGTCGCCGACCTGCACCCCTGGCCCAGCCGGCCAGACGCCGGCCAGCTCACCGGTGATCGCAAAGAGATCGAAGCACTCCTGCGTCGCACCGAGAACTGACCCCGGAGACCGTCGCGCACCTTCCCGCCACAGCGGCCCCAGCACGACGGGCTGCGTGAGCAGACAAGGACGCGATCATGACCATCCGCACGCAGGAATCCGTCTCCGGGTTCGTCGCTTCGAGCCCGCAACTGACGCAGACCGAGAAGGGCGATGCCAGGCTCTACTTCCGCTTTGGGCAAGAGCACTTCCGCCGCGAGGACGACGGCTCCTTCACCCAGTTGGAGACCACCTTCCACCACCTCGTGATGTTCGGGCGATCCGCGAACCACGCACACGATCGCTTCCGCAAGGGCGACAACTTCATCGCCGAGGGGTACACCCGCTCGGTCAACTACGAGCGCGAGGGCCAGGCCGTCGAGAGCGAAGAGTTCACCGCCAGGAAGATCGGCCACGACACCGCCCGCACCCGCTACGAGGTTGACCGCTCGCCCCGTCGCAACGGACCTGAGCAGGCGGCACCGGCGCGTGATGCCTCGGCGTTCACCAGTCCCGAACCGAGCAGGCAGGCGACCGCCGCGCCGGCAATGGGAATGTGAGGGGGCCGTGATGAGCCCCACCGACACGCCCAATGCGTCTGCGGGGGCGGAGGTGCCCGACGACTTCGATGAGCGTCCGGCGTTCGATCCCGGCAGCGATGTGCCCGGGCCGCCGAGGCCGATCAACTGGAACCTGCTGTCGGCCGGCGATCTGGAAGCCGAACTGCTAGAACTGAACCGCTGGGTCGATTGGCTGCGGCACACCTACGGCCTGCCCGCCAGCGTGATCCCACCGATGTGGCACCGCCACCCCGAACTGCTCTGGGAACTGTCTGCGTTGCACCTGCACTGGCTGTGCGCCTACGACCCTGAGCAGAACGGCTCCGCACCGCTGGGCTGGCACCGCGACTTCGCCGACGCCCGCCAGCGCCTCCGCGACTGGGTAGCCACCAGTGGCACCCGCCTGGACCGCGACCGCCTAACCCGGCAAACCACCTGGCCCGGCGAAGCACCCGCCGAGCCAGTCGAAGAGGTACCGATCACCGACCGCGACGAAGACTTCGTGCGCTACGTCCTCAATGAAGTCGCCATGCGCGAGGCCGCTGAGGAAGCGTTCTTCGCTGGCGTCGATCCTGTGACTGGCGAGGTGAAGGACTGATGCCGCGCAAGTACGTCAGGAAGACCAATCGCCGGTCGAGAGAGGAACGGAACCTGTCGGTACGCGCAGTGCACCGAGACACCCCCGACCTCGACAAGCTGACCGAGCTGCTGATCCGGTTCACGCTCCAAGACTCCGGTGAACAGCGAGCCACACGGGAGCGGGAGCGCCGGGCTATCGCCGGTGTCAGCGACTCGTCGTAGAATGAAGGTGTCCGCCGTAGAGGTGGATGTTGTGGTCCTAAACCCCGCCGTCTCGGCGGGCACGTGAACTTGGCCGACCTGGGCCTCGTCATACAGCCTTCCGGCTCTTCTCACAATCAACATTTCGCAGTTGACAACTCTGCGGTGGGCGTCTGGACCACCACTCGCGGAGAAGAGCCATGACGACCCTTACCCTCGACCGCGCCGCGGTCGCTAGCCTCCTGACCCCATCGGTGCCCACAGGCGGTGCCGTGGCCGTGTCCTACTTGCGTGTCTCCACCAAGGAGCAGGCAGAGAAGGGCGGCACAGACGAGGGATATTCCATCCCTGCCCAGCGCGAAGCGAACCGCCGGAAGGCCGAACAGCTCGGCGCAAGCGTGATCGAAGAGTTCGTGGATGCCGGCGAGTCGGCGCGCAAGGCCGACCGGCCCGAGCTGATGCGGATGATCCAGTACGTGACCGAGCATCAGGTCAACTACTGCATCGTCCACAAGGTCGACCGGCTGGCCCGCAACCGCGCCGACGACGTGACGATCCACCTTGCGCTACGCGACGCCGGGGTGATGCTGGTGTCCGCCAGCGAGAACATCGACGAGACGCCTTCGGGGATGCTGCTGCACGGCATCATGTCCTCGATTGCCGAGTTCTACTCCCGCAACCTCGCCACCGAGACCATCAAGGGCTTGTCGCAGAAGGCAGCGCAGGGCGGCACCATCAACCGGGCGCCGATGGGCTACCTCAACGTCGGAGTCCGTGACGACCGTGGCCGTGAGGTCCGCACTGTCCAGGTCGATCCCGAGCGGGCGGAGCTGGTGACGTGGGCGTTCCAAGTGTTCGCTTCGGGCCAGTGGACGACCACGCAGCTTCACCGCGAACTCGTGCGGCGCGGCCTGAGCACGCCGCCGTCGCCCAACCGGCCGTCCAAGCCCATCGGACTGTCGAGCGTGCATCGGATTCTCACGAACCCGTATTACAAGGGCGACATTCGCTACAAGGGGGCGACGTACAAGGGCACGCACGAAGCGATCGTGCCGCGCGAGGTCTGGTATCAGGTTCAGTCGGTGCTCGACGCCCACAAGTCCGCTGCCGACGCGACGCAGATTCACGACCACTACTTGAAGGGCACGGTCTACTGCGGCCAGTGCGGCTGTCGGCTCATCATCTGCAACTCCCGAAACCGTCACGGCAAGGTCTACCCGTACTTCGTGTGCTCGGGTCGGCATGGTGGCGCGGGTGACTGCACCCGTCAGGCGGTGCTCATTGAGGATGTGGAGCGGCTGATCGAGTCGTACTACGACCGTATTCAGATCAGTGGGGAGACCCGGCAGAACGTGGCGGGCATGATGCATGCTCAGTTCGACCAGCTCATGGCTGCCGACACCCAGGAGTTGGCCGGGCTCGCCGCGGGCCGCGACCGCCTCGACCACGAGCGGGTCAAGCTGCTGCAAGCCCACTACGCCGACGCGGTACCGCTGGACCTGCTCAAGCAGGAGCAAGCTCGGATCGGCGCGGAGCTGGAAACGATCAACAACCGGATCGCGGCCCACCATGATGAGTACGGCGCCGCGCGGGCGAACCTGGAAGATTCGATCGGTCTGCTGGCGAATGTCGCCGGCATCTATCGCCGCTGCGACGACGCGAACCGCCGGCTCTGCAACCAGGCGTTCTTCACCGCGATCTACCTCTATGACGACGGCGAACCGCGCGTCACCTACCAGCGGCCCTACGACGCACTGTGCGATCCCGAGGTCCAGGCGAACGCCCTGAACTGGGCCGCCGAGACACAGAAAAGTGACGAGGTTCAGACCCGAACCGGAGCGGTTCCTCCGGTCGAGGGTTTGAACCTCGCCACATCAGGGTGAGCGACGGGGCTCGAACCCGCGACATCCTGGACCACAACCAGGTGCTCTACCTGCTGAGCTACGCCCACCATGTGGGGCCGATTGCGCCATCGTGCCTGGCCCTGGTGCGCCATCAGGGACTCGAACCCCGAACCCGCTGATTAAGAGTCAGCTGCTCTGCCAATTGAGCTAATGGCGCGCGAGGGGAGACATTAGCACCCTCGT
>Ga0075163_10001116_pt1 | contig 35819 bp, 35 predicted proteins | sample JI1023141ADNA_FD_71478 | JGI IMG/M metagenome (GOLD analysis project Ga0075163, IMG submission 71478) | Wastewater effluent complex algal communities from Wisconsin, to seasonally profile nutrient transformation and Carbon sequestration -... | ecosystem: Engineered > WWTP > Effluent > Algae...
CCGCGTCCCCAGCGGGTCCATCCCGCGACCCTGGATCTGCTGGACCGTCTCGATCTCGTGGTGTCCCCGGCGTTCGTCCTGGGCCGGCGCCTGGACGTGCTCGCGCACAACCGGTTGGCCGGTGCGCTGATCACCGAGTTCCGTCAGCTGCCCGCTCCGCAGCGCAACCAGGCGCGCTTCGTCTTCTTCGATCCGCACGCGCGTGAGCTCTACGCAGATTGGCATCAGGTGGCCGTCGACACCGTCGCGATGCTGCGCCACGACGCCGGCCGCTACCCCGATGACCCCAAACTGTCCGCATTGATCGGCGAGTTGTCGATCCACTCCGAGGAGTTCCGCAGCTGGTGGGCCCGCCACGACGTGCAACGCCGGACAACGGGGACCAAGAGCTATCACCACCCCCTGGTCGGTGAGCTCACCGTGCAGTACCAGGCGCTCAACCCGTGCGGTGACGAGGATCAGGTGCTGATCGTGTACACCGCCGAGCCGGGATCGTCATCGGACAACGCGTTGCGGCTGCTGGCCCAAACCCACGTCACCCACCGAGCAGACGCCTAGCCGGGTGGCTGTGCCGCTCAGCCGTTCTGGCAGATCTTCCACTGGTCGTCACGGAACTGCAGATCGAAGCTCCGCGTGGAACGCGTCTGCGGCGCGTTGGCCATGAAGGTGGTGACGTTTGCCTCGGCGTGGTCATCGACCACCACCACCTCGTCGATGCTGGCGACCACCGGGTACTGCTTGGCGGCCGCGACCCGCTTGTGGGTCTCGGTCCAGGAGCGGTCGTCGTAGTTGACGTAGCTCTCCCGGGTGGCGCCGCAGGTGATGCCGCGCAGCGTGGCCAAGTCCCCCTTCTGGATGGCAGCATCGAAGCTCTCGATGGTGGAGCGGACCTGGTCCTCTTGCGATGTCGCGTTGGCGCCGCCGCGGGTCAACAGCACCGTGCCCAGCACGGCGAGCGCCACCAGCGCCGCGATCACCAACACGACGGCGATCACCCAGCCCCAGCTGCGCCGGGCCCCTGGCGGCTTCGGCGCGTCATCACGCGGTGGAATGACCTGTGGGGCAGCCATTTTGGTGCTATCGATCATCTCCGTGGGGGCACCGGCGGCGAAGATCTCGGTGGGGGGTTCGGGTACCGACTCGATGATCTGGGTGGATCCGTCGAAACCCGACGGCGCGGTGAACCGGCGCTCCGCGGAGTCGTCGGCCTCCGGCGCATCCGGGTTGGGGTCCTGCTTCCCGCCTTCGGGTTCGGTTGGGTTCGACATCCCTACTGCAGTCCTCCCTCGTGATGCTTCAGCGCAAGCCTAATCACAGCCGGCGTACGCCCGCACGGCACAATAGGCCTATGACGCGAATGGGCGACCTGTTGGGGCCGGATCCGGTGCTGCTGCCGGGCGATACGGAAGCTGAGGGCGAACTGGACGCCGGCGAGAAGGCCGCGATCGTCGCCGCCGCGCACCCGAGTGCCTCGGTGGCCTGGGCGACGCTTGCCGAGGAGGCGCTGGCCGAGGATCAGCCGGTGGCCGCCTATGCGTATGCCCGCACCGGGTATCACCGCGGGCTCGACCAGCTGCGCCGTAACGGCTGGAAGGGTTTCGGCCCGGTGCCCTACGCGCATGAACCCAACCGTGGCTTCCTGCGCTGCGTGGCCGCGCTGGCGCGCGCCGCCCAGGAGATCGGTGAGACTCCGGAGTACGCGCGGTGCCTGGACCTGCTGGACGACTGCGACCCGGCCGCCCGGGCCGCGCTCGGCCTGGTCTAGCAGGCGTTCGCGCCGCAGTCGCCGACGCCGCCGGGCGGCTCGACCTGCACCGTGGCGTGTTCGAGACCGCGTGCCGCCAGCACCGCCTGGGCGGCGACCAGGACCCGGGTCGCATCGGCGGTGCTCGTCAGATGCGCCGTGGCCATATCCCGGCCGGGGACCAGCGTCCACACATGCAGATCGTGTACCTCGGTGACGCCGGGGACGTCGCGCAACGCACTGCGCAACTCTTCGACGTCGATATGGGCGGGCGAGGACTCGCTGAGGATCCGCAGGGCGGCCCTGGCGAGGGCGAACGCCCGCGGTAGCACCCACAGCGCGACCAGGACGGCGACGACCACGTCGGCGTAGGGCCACCCGGTGGTGACGGTGACGATGCCCGCGATCAGCACGCCGATGCTGCCGACGGTGTCGGCGACGACCTCCATGTAGGCGCCCTTGACGGCCAGGCTGTGCTCGGAGTCCGAGCGCAGCAGCAGCATCACGGCGGCGTTGGCGATCAGGCCCGCCAACGCGACGACGATGAGCGGTACCCCGGGGACCTCGGGTGCGTCCCCGAGTCGCTCGAAGGCCTCGTAGAGGATGAACCCGGCGACACCCAACAGCAGGGCGGCATTGGCGACGGCGGTGAACACCTCGGCGCGGTGCCAACCGTAGGTCCGGGCCGCGGAGGTGGATCCGCGACGGGCCAGCAGCACCGCCGTCAGGCCCATGAACATCGCGACCAGGTCGGTGAGCATGTGTCCGGCGTCGGCGAGCAGCGCGATCGAGTTGATCATCAGCGCGGTGACGAGTTCGACGACGAAGAACGCGCCGAGGATCGCCGCGCCGATGATCATCCGGCCGACGCGCGTGTCACCGCCGCCGTGGCTGTGGTCGTGTCCAGCTCCCATGCCGCCGAATATATGCGTAAAGTCGCATATGTTGCAAGGCCTCAGAGCCAGGCGGACCAGAACCGGGTCAGGCCGCCGCCGATCGACACCAGCGAACCGTTGATCCCGGACAGGTCCACGAACCAGAACACCACCGCGAAGAACACCTGGTTGAGCTGCGGCACCAGCAGCACGACCAGCAGAATCAGGAAACCCCAGCCCTTGGCCGGTTCCAGCGCTCGTTGGGTCTCCGGTTTGAGGTGCGGCTCCAGCGCGCCGTATCCGTCGAGACCGGGAATGGGCAGCAGGTTCAACAGGACCGCCGTCACTTGCAGGAACCCCAGGAAGGCGAGCCCGCCCCAGAACACCAGGTGCGCCGGGTCGAAGAACAGGCCCACCGCCGTCAGCAGGAGCACCGCCAACACCACATTGGCCAGCGGGCCGGCCAGGCTGACCTGGGTGCGTTGCCGCGGCGTCATCCAGCCCGTGCGGACATAGACGGCCCCGCCGGGCAGGCCGATACCGCCGAGAGCGATGAACAGCAGCGGCAGACCCAGCGACAGCATCGGGTTGGAGTACTTGAGCGGATTCAGCGTCAGGTAGCCGCGCACCGCGATGTCGTGGTCACCGAACTTCCACGCGGTATACGCGTGGCCGAATTCGTGCAGGCACAGCGAGACGAGCCACCCCGCGACCACCAGGACGAACACCGCGGCATAGGACAGCGGCTCGATGGCGTCCCCGCAAAACCAGGCCAGCGCGCCCGCCGCGAGCGTGAGGGCCACGATCCCCAGGAAGATCGGGCTGGGACGTACCGACTGACGCAGCGGACGGATGTTCACGTGTCGACGCTACCGGCTCGCTGCGCTCGTCACCGGACGGTGCTCGATGCGCCGGCCTCCTCGCTGCGCTCGTCACCGGACGGTGCTCGATGCGCCGGCCTCCTCGCTGCGCTCGTCACCGGACGGCCAGCCAGCCTTCCGTGTGTCGGTAGAACGTCGACCGCTTCACCGCGCGGGGGCCCAGCTCGCCGTCGCGGACCACGAACGCGCCGGTGGTCCCGAGCTGCGCCGCGCGCCCGGCCACCCAACGTTTCGGCCGCATCCGCGAGGACAGCACCGAGGCCCGCAGGCCGGGCATCGCTGCGATCGGCTCGATCCGCACGGCCACAGCCTCGCCGTCGAACAGCACGGTGTCATCCACGACGGCCTCGCCGTGCAACGTGGCCGGCGGCGTGCCCTTCTCCAGTTCGGTCTCACCCACCCACAAGCCGGCGCCGACGAGCACACGCCCGGAATCATCGCGGATCAGCGGTACCCGGGTGGCGTCGTGGGTGAGGGCGGCGCGGACCGCCCGCCGACCCGCCGGCAGTCCGTGGGCGCGGGTGGCGGCGGTGCGCCTGCGGGGCACGAATGCCACCTCGACGGCCAGTTTTTCGGTCTTCATCAGCCGGGTGAGCACCGTGGCCAGATCCTTGTCGGCGCCGACCACGACGATGCGCCGACAGTTTGTCACCGCGTCGACCTGAGTGGCTTCCTGCACCGTCAGCGCAGGTAGATGGGCTAAACCGCGGGGCGCGCGGTGCCCGCCGAACAGCAACACTGCGCAATCGGGCCGGCCGTTTGTGGTGGTCAAGGCCTCTCCTATGGCTCCGCTCGGATAGGGTGGGTCACCGGCTGCATCACTTTAAGCGGGAGAAATGCCATGCCGGCAATCGTGCTCATCGGTGCCCAGTGGGGCGACGAGGGCAAAGGTAAGGCCACCGATCTACTCGGTGGACGTGTGCAATGGGTAGTTCGCTACCAGGGCGGTAACAACGCGGGTCACACCGTGGTGCTGCCGACCGGGGAGAATTTCGCGTTGCACCTCATCCCCTCGGGCATCCTCACCCCGGGTGTCACCAACGTCATCGGCAACGGTGTCGTGGTCGACCCCGGCGTGTTGCTCACCGAGCTTTCCGGGCTCGAGGACCGGGGCGTGGATACGTCGAGGCTGCTGATCTCCGCCGACGCCCACCTGCTCATGCCGTATCACGTCGCCATCGACAAGGTGACCGAGCGCTATATGGGCAACAAGAAGATCGGCACCACCGGTCGCGGGATCGGGCCCTGTTACCAGGACAAGGTCGCGCGGCTGGGCATCCGGGCCGCCGATGTTCTCGATCCCGCCCTGCTCGCCCAGAAGATCGAGGCGGCACTCGAGCTCAAGAACCAGATCCTGGTCAAGATCTACAACCGCAAGGCACTCGACGCCGACGAGGTGGTGAGCACGCTGCTGGAGCAGGCCGACGGTTTCAAGCACCGCATCGCCGATGCCCGGCTGCTGCTCAACGAAGCACTGGAGAACGGCGAGACGGTGCTGCTGGAGGGTTCGCAGGGCACGCTGCTCGACGTCGATCACGGCACCTATCCGTTCGTGACCTCGTCGAACCCGACCGCGGGTGGCGCGGCCGTGGGTTCCGGCATCGGGCCGACCCGCATCACCACGGTGCTGGGCATCCTGAAGGCCTACACCACCCGGGTGGGGTCGGGCCCGTTCCCGACGGAGCTGTTCGACGAGCACGGCGCGTACCTGGCCAAGACCGGTGGTGAGGTCGGTGTGACCACCGGCCGGCCGCGCCGCTGCGGCTGGTTCGACGCTGTCATCGCCCGCTACGCCACCCGCGTCAACGGCATCACCGACTACTTCCTGACCAAGCTCGACGTGCTCTCCAGCCTGGAAACCGTCCCGGTGTGTGTGGGCTACACCGTCGACGGCAAGCGCACCGACGAGATGCCGATGACGCAGTCCGATATCGCGCGTGCCGAACCCATCTACGAAGAGCTGCCTGGCTGGTGGGAGGACATCTCCGGCGCGCGCGAGTTCGATGACCTGCCGGCCAAGGCCCGCGATTACGTATTGCGCCTCGAAGAGCTTGCCGGAGCCCATGTTTCGTGCATCGGCGTGGGGCCGGGGCGGGAGCAGACCATCGTGCGCCGGGACATCCTGGCGTGACCGATTTCGGACTGGATCCGCGCCGCGTCGACCCGCAGTACGACCGGCACGGCGGGTTTCCGGTCTTCGAGGCGGCCGATCCGGGGCCGGGTTTCGCGCGTTTCCTGACCGCCATGCGCCGAGCTCAGGATCTGGCGGTGTCGGTGAACCCGGACAGCGACACCTGGTCTGCCGCCGCGGACCGCGTCGAGGAACTGGTGGCACTGCTTGAACCGCATCAGGCCGCCGAGGGTGTCGGCCCGGCGAACCGGGTGCCTTCGTTGCCCGGTGCGGGCAGCCTGTTGATGCCGCCGTGGCACGTCTCCACATTCGAGGCCGACGGCGTGGAGCTGACCGTGCAGTTCAGCCGCTTCCACGTGGGCGGCAACCAGGCCGTGCACGGTGGCGTGCTGCCGCTGCTGTTCGATTCGGTGTTCGGCATGATCATCCACGCGACCGGGCGGCCGATCAGCCGCACCGCATTCCTGCACGTCGACTATCGCCGGGTGACGCCGATCGACACTCCGCTCACGGTCCGCGGCTGGTTACGAGAAGCCGAGGGCCGCAAAGCCTTTGTGAATGCCGAACTGCGCGACGCCGACGGCAACGTGCTGGCCGAGAGCAACGGACTCATGATCAGACTGCTGCCAGGCCAGCCGTAGTCATGGATCCCAACCGGCACCTCCGCAGGCTGACGACCCCGCGCGCCGCCGCCCTGGCCGGAGTGTTGTTCGCGGTCCTGTTCGGCACGTCGCTCGTGCTGATCCGCACCGCCCTACCCGAGGGTGCCGAACCCGGCTCGCAGTGGATTGAAGGCGCCAGCGCGCAGTTGCGGGTGTCGGCGATCCTGATGCCGTTCGCCGGCATCACGTTCCTTTGGTTCATCGGAGTGGTTCGCGACGGGTTCGGCACGTACGAGGACAAGTTCTTCTCGACGGTCTTCGTCGGTAGCGGACTGCTTTTCCTGGCAATGGTGTTCGTCGCCTCGGCAGTGGGTTCCGGTCTCGCAGCCAGTCGGGCCGGCATACCCGACGTCACCGTGATGGACGAGGTGGCGCTGTTGGGGCAGGGGATGCTGCACACCCTGGCGACGACCTATGGCATTCGCATGGCGGCCGTCTTCATGATGTCGTTGGCCACCATCTGGCTGCGCACCGGCTTGATGCCGCGCTGGCTGGTCATCATGACTTACCTTGTGGCGCTGGGTCTCCTGCTTGCCGCCGATATCAGCATGTGGCTCACGCTGGCGTTCCCGCTGTGGGTTCTCGTGGTCAGCATCGTGCTACTGGTGCGGGCCGGCGTCATCGACCTGCGTCATGATTCGCCGGACAGCGACCCGCGCTAAAAGGGCGGTGGGTCGGCGTCGGTGAATGGATCGACGCCGGGAAACGTCGGTCCGGTATCGAAGTAGCCTGCGGCTCGTCCTTGGGCACCGCCAGGCTTTGCCATGCCGGCCTTCTCTGTGCGGGCCGAGTCTTCTCGGGCGATCTGCTCGCGCATCAATTGCAATGAGAGTTCGGCGGCGTTGCGGGTGCGTTCGGCGTTGACGCGTTGTTCCCGGGTCTGGGCGCGGGTGCGTTGCCGTCTCGGTATGGCGGAGCCACGGCCGCGGGGTCGCCGATCAGGCTGATGCGGCGAACCCGCGGTACCGGGGTGTCAATGTTGGAGTGCGGGAACAGGATCGCCGCGCCGGGTGTGGTGGTGTACCGATGCCCGGTCGGTGCGGTCCAGGTGGTGGAGCCGTCGGCGTGGGCGGACGGTGTCCACCCGCTACGCATGGTTTTGAGCAGGTGGTGTTCGCGGCACAGTGGTCGCAGGTTGCCGGGATGGGTGGCCCCGGCAGGCCACGGGGTCACGTGGTCGAGGTCGGTCTTGTGGGCGGGTCGCCCGCAGCCGGGGAAGCAGCAGGTCATCGAGCGCATCCGGACGAACGCGGCGAGCTTGGCGGAGGGTCGGTAGCGCGGTTCTGTGCCCAAGTTGCCGGCGTGCGCCAGGGTACGGACGGTGGCGCCGCCGGCGGCGAGTTCGGCGAGCAGGCGGGCGGGGATGATCGCTCCGTCCAGTGAGATCCCGGCACCCGACCCGAACCGCGCCGCGGGTGCGGCGGGTGTGGGCTGGTCGGGGGCGCCCGATTCGGCGGCCGGCTGCTCGTGGCTCGAGGTGCTGTCAGTTGCGGGCGAGACCGGGGTAGGGCCGGTCGGTGCGGGAGAGGGTGCTGCGGGCTGTGGGTCCGGCACCGGTGGCGCGCCGTGCCCGGTATCGGGTGCCTGCTCGGGAAACACGTAGATGGTGACCCCGCCCGCCCGCGGATCCTTGCCCGAGCCGGCGCAGTCAGGGTTCCCGCACAGGCAGGTAAGCCGTTGCGCCCCGGCGAGGACCGCCGCGACCGCATCGGCGCGGCGTTCCCGCTTGGTACGGGGATCGTTGTCACACACACCGTCGGCCAACTCATCGAGGCGGGTGTCGCTGATCTGGGCATCGGTGACACGCATCCGTCCCCAGAACGACACCACACCGTCGGCGTCATCGCGATCACCGAACTCGATGCACCGGTCCCTGGCGGCCGTCTGGGAGCGGATCACCGCGCACGGATCGAACTTGTGCACCCAATAATCGACGGCTTCGATCAGACCCTTCTCGGACAGAGTCCCGAACTCGGTGGCGCTGCCGGCGATACCGGCATCGATCAACGCCAGGGCGTCGGCATCGGTGACCAGCCGGGTACGCCAGGTGATCGAATCGACCACCGCGGCCGAGACCAACCCCTTGGCGAACATGCCCGCGGTGCGGGGCAACCGGTCACGCAGGGCTTGGGCGATCCGCATCTGTTTGGAGGCGGCCCACGGGCTCAGGTTGCAGGCCGCACCGACCTGAGCCTTCGCGTAGGCCCAGCCGTCGATGAGTTGATGAGCGCAGATGTCGTCCTCGTCATCGCACTGGCGGGCGGTGACCTCGGCGACCAGTGCCAACCGCCGGGCCGCCGCGGCGGCCTCGGAGCGTGTCGCCGCCGTCACCGCCGAGATGAGTGTGTCGTCGCTCATTCCGGCGAGATCCACCCGATCCAGTTCTTCGAACATGTGTGCGATTCTACTCGCGCATGCCGACGTGGGTAGCACATTCTGGACGCCTGTGGATAACCCCGAAGGTCCTGTTCGAGGCCGGTATCACGGTTAGCGAGCCCGACCCGCGCGCTTCGTTGCCGCACCCGATCCGACTCGGGGTCCGGCCGCCGCGGATAGCTCAGTCCAGCAGCCTCAACGCCGACGCGGGGCACAGCTTCACGGCCTCGCGGACACGCTCGATCTCGCTTTCGGGGACCTGCTCGGTGAGCACCACCACCAGGCCGTCGTCATCCTGATCGAACACCGCGTCGGCCACCATCACACAGTTGCCCGCGGTGATGCAGGAGTCCTGGTCAGCTTCAACTCTCATCGTCACCACCTCACCGGAAGTGACCGTAGCCCGTAGATGAAGTGGAAGTCCCGGAACTCGACATCTTCGAACGGTTCGGCCAGCGCCAGCGTGGGGAAGCGGTTCAGCAGTGCGGGGAACGCGATCCGCATCTCCATCCGGGCCAACGGCGCCCCGAGGCAGTGGTGCACACCGTGTCCGAAGGCGAGGTGCCCGGGTGCGCCCCGCCGCAAGTCGAGCTCGTCGGGCCGGTCGATGAAGGCCGGGTCGCGGTTACCCGCGGGCAGCGACGCGAAGACCAGCGCACCGGCCGGGATGACCACGCCGGACACTTCCACGTCGGCGGTGGTGAACCGCGGAATGGCGTGGTGCACCACCGACAGCCAGCGCAGCAGTTCCTCGATCGCGGGACCGATGGCATCCGGGTCATCGCGCACCAGGGCCAGCTGGTCGGGCCGGCGCAGCAGGGCAAGTGTCCCGAGCCCCAGCATGTTCGACGTCGTCTCATGCCCGGCCAGCAGCAGCAGCCCGGCGATGCCGACCAGTTCGTCATCGCTGAGCGAATCGCCGTGCTCGCGGATGAGCATGCCGAGGATGTCCTCGCCGGGCGTCCGGCGTGCCTGTCGCACCAGGCTGTGCATATAGCTGCGGCTCTGCTGTTGCAGCTCCATCCGCTCGGCGATCGGCAGCGACAGGTCGAGTTGACGTGCCGAACGGTGCTGGAAGTCGTCACGGTCGTCATAGGGCACGCCGAGCAGCTCACAGATCACCAATGACGGTACCGGCAAAGCGAATTCGGAGACCAGATCGGCCGGGGCACCGCCGGCTGCCATGGCATCCAGATGCGCCTCGACGATCTCGGCGATGCGCGGCTCCAGCCGCTTCATCCGCCGGATGGTGAACTCCGGAGTGAGCAGGCGCCGTAACCGCTGATGTTCAGGGGGATCGAGGCCCAGCAGATTGCCCGCGCGTGCCTTGGCCAGCTCTTCGGAGGACATCTCCGGCGCACCGGGCAGGGTGAAACCCGGTGGGCGCGAGTTGGAGAAGTGCTCGTGGTCGGCGAGCACCGCCTTGACGTCCTCGTGCCGCGTCACCAGGTACACGGTGTTGCCGAGGGCACCGACGACCGATTGCACCCCCGCATGGTCCCGGATGGCCGCGAGTTCGGGCACCGGGTCGAAGCCGTTGCGCCGCATATGGACCGGCGGCAGCGTGTGGGTCATGCACACACGCTACGCGTCGAGCACAAAGTCCTTGATCAGCGCGTTGACGAGGTGCGGATTCTCCAGTGCGGCCAGGTGGGCGACGCCGTCGAGCACCGCGGTGGCCGCGCCGGGAATGGCGGCGGCCATCTCCAGCGTCTCGGGCACCGGGAAGGTCGCATCCTCGGCGCCCGCCACCACGAGCACCGGGGTGCGCACGGCGCCGAGCAGTGCCCGCTGATCCGGTCGACGCGGCACCACGCTGGTGACGGCCCAGGCGCTGGACCGGATGTCGACCCGCCGGAGCGCGGCGCGGACGAAGGACACCACCTCGGGTCGGTCGCGAAACGTCGTCGGCCCCAGGAAGGCCTTCAGCACTTCACGTGTCAGGGGCCCGCGGATCCCGCCGAGCAGCGCCGCCGTGCGTAACAGCAGTCCGTACTCGAGGCGCTGCCGCCGCCCCGCCGGTGACGCGGTGCAGTTCATCAGCACCGCGCGGCCGATCCGGTCCGGATACCGGGCGGCGAAGGTTCCGCCGATCATGCCGCCCCAGGAGTTGCCCACGAAATGCGCCCGCTCGATCCCCAGCCCGTCGAGCACATCCACCACGCACTGGGCGCAGTCGTCGAAAGAGAAAGTGCTACTCAGCTTTTCGCTGCCGCCGTGGCCCGGCGGGTCCACCAGGACGATCCGGTTTCCGGTGCCGAACTCCGCGGCCTGCCCGGCCCACATATCGCCTGTCATCAGCAGGCTGGGCCAGAACACGATCGCGGCGCCGACGCCGCCGGTCTGCACGCGGATCCGGCCCAATCGGGTGGCGATGGTCCGTGAGTCCACGGCCCTCACGCTAGCGCGTGGCGTGCAACCCCGGCGACCAGATCCGCGGACCGATCAGCGTGAACAGGGCCGGGATGATCACGGTGCGCACCAGGAAGGTGTCCAGCAGGATGCCGAGGCCCACGATGATCCCGAGTTGTGTCAGCACGATCAGCGGCAGCACGCCCAGCACGCAGAACACCGCGGCCAGCACGATGCCGGCGCTGGTGATGACGGCTCCGGTGGCCGACACGGCGCGCACGATGCCCTGGCGGTTGCCGAATTCCGGCGTCTCCTCACGAGCCCGGGTGACCAGGAAGATGGTGTAGTCGACGCCGAGGGCGACCAGGAACAGGAACGCGAACAGCGGGGTGCTGTTGTCCAGGGCCGGGAAGCCGAACAGGTGCACGCTGGCCCACCCGCCGAGACCCAACGCGGCCAGCGCGCTCAGGACGGTGACGGCCACCAGCAGCACCGGCGCCAGCGCGGAGCGCAGCAGGATGAACAGCACCGCGAGCACCACGGCCAGGATCGCCGGGATGACCACCATGCGATCGCGTTGGGCGGCCGACGCCGCATCGCGTGCCTTGGCGTCGGAACCGCCGACCAGGGCGTCCGGGGAGATGGCGTGTACCGAGTTGCGCAACGCGTCAACGGTTTCGAACGCTTCGTCGGACGCCGGTTCGGCCTGTAGCACCACCGACCACTGGCTCAGTCCGGCATCCGACTCACCGGCGGGCCGGGCCGAAACCACGCCGGGCACAGCGGTGATGGCGGACGAGACCGCGGCAGCGTCGGCGGTGGGCGCGATGACGACGGCGGGATCGGTCAACCCGCTCGGGAAGTGTTCGGCGAGCGTGTTGTAGCCGCTGACCGATTCGGCCTGCACCCGGAACTGTTCGGTTTGCGACAGGCCCACCGGCGTGCCGACCAGCCCGAAGCACAACGCGACCAGTACGCCGAGGGCACCGGTGGCGACCCAGCCGGGCCGGTCGGCGACCCAGGAGGCGATCCGGTGCCAGACACCGCTATCGGTGAGGGCCTCGTCGCCCACCCGTGGGATGAACGGCCAGAACAGCTTCTTGCCGAACAGTCCGAGGAACGGCGGCAGCACCAACAGCACGAAGACCGCCGCCACCACGAGGCCCGCCGCGGCCTGCACGCCGAGGCTGCGGTTCGACGGTGCCGATGCGAAGGCCAGCGTGAGTAGGGCAAGCACCACGGTGGCGTTGCTGGCAAGGATCGCCGGGCCGGCCGCACGGGTCGCCACCTGTAGCGCCTCGCGGTGATCGGCGCGGCGGCCCAACTCTTCGCGGTATCGCGAGATGAGCAGCAACGCATAGTTGGTGCCCGCACCGAATACCAGCACGCTGGTGATACCGCTGGTCGACCCGTCGGGATTGAGACCCAGCCCGGAGGCCACCGCGGTGCCCACCACGGCGCCTACCCGGTCGGCGAAGGCGATCACCAGCAGCGGCACCAGCCACAACACGGGGGAGCGGTAGGTGATGATGAGCAGCAGTGCCACCACCGTCGCCGTCACCGCGAGCAGTGTGACATTGGCTCCGGCAAAGGAATTCGCGATGTCGGCACCGAATGCGGGGCCCCCGGTGACCTCCGCTTGCAGCCCGTCGGGCAGGCGTTCGGCGGTCTGGGTGCGCAGATCCACAACGGCGTCGTTGAGCGCGAACCCGGACAGATCGGCCGACAATGAGGAGACCGACACGGCAGCCAGTCCGTCCTCGGACACCTGGGCGCCGGGCCCGGCCGCCGCCACATCCGCCGGGCTCAACGGCGCACCGTCGGTTCTGGTGAACACGATGATCGCCGGTGCGGTATCGCCACCGGGGAACTCGGCTCGTAGCGCGTCGACGCGTGCCGATTCGGACTCGGCCGGAACCGCCACGGGTGACTGGGACGCGGCATCGGAGCCGCTGATCAGGCCCAGGCCCGCGCCGGAGATCAGGATCACGAGCAGTGCGACGAGCCAGGAGACGCGACGGGACATGCCCCAAATATTTCAGATACTTAACCATTAATCAAATGAACGTTATGATGACGCCATGCGACGAGAGGAACTCGTGCGGCTGATCGCTGCCGATGTGCGCGCCCTGACGGCCGAGTCCGATCAGATCGGCCGGGAGTTTGCGAGCCGAAATAACCTTTCCTCCAATGATTTTCGGGCACTGTTGCACATCATGGTGGCCGAGGCTGCGGGCGCCCCGCTGACTGCGGGGGAGTTGCGCAAGCTGATGGGGACCTCCGCCGCAGCCATCACCTACCTGGTGGAGCGGATGATCGAGTCCGGGCATCTGCGTCGGGAGGCCCATCCCGGCGACCGGCGCAAGGTGATCCTGCGCTACGACGATCACGGTCTCGCCGTGGCCACCGACTTCTTCACCCCGTTGGCCCAGATCAACTCCCAGGCGCTGGCCGACCTGCCCGACGCCGACCTCGACGCCGCGCACCGCGTGTTCACCGCCATCACCGGCGCGATGCGCGAGTTCCGGACCGTCAACGACGGTTGAGGGTCGCCTCTTCGAGGTCCAGGCCGCGCAGCACCTCGCGCAACACCTCGTCGTCGATGTTCCCGGCGTCACGCTCGGCGATGAACGTATCGCGCTCGGCGGCAAGCATTTCCAGCCGGAGCCGGCGGAACGCCGATGCTGGGCTCTCGCCGATCTCGTCCTCGCTGCGCCCCAGTCGTTCCCACGCCGAGTTGCGCCGCGCGGTGTTCCACCGGCGTAGCACCTCGGCGGCATCGTCGGTGACCGCGGCGGGCCGGACGCCGGTGCCCTCGGTGCGGTGCTCCTCGAGCAGTTCATCGAGCCGCGCGGCGGCGGCCCGGGCCGCCTTGTCCTGTGCTGCGGCGTGCGCCAGCGCATCGCGCTGCGCATCGTCGCCCCGGATGCCGAATCGCCGGATCACCCACGGCAGCGTCAGACCATGCAGCAACAGTGTGCCAACCACCACGACAAAGGTCAGGAACACCAACTGCGGCCGGCCCGGGAACGGCGCACCGCTCAGCGTCGTCAACGGCACACCGAATGCGGCGGCCAGCGACACCACGCCCCGCATGCCGGCCCACGCCACCACGAAAACCTCGCCGGCCGCGGGGCGCGGGCGGCGTAGCGAGGTGGTCGCGTACACCCAGGCCATCCGGACGGCGATGACGGTGGTCAGCACCGCCACCGACGAGACCGTCATCGCGACGGCGGACAACCCGGACAGCTGACCGACCACCCCGGGCAGCTGTAGCCCGATCAGCAGGAACGCGAACGACTCCAGGATGAGTTGCAGGGCCTTCCACACCGCGTCGTCCTGCAGCCGGGTGGCGTATCCGGCATGCGTGGAGCGCTGACCGAGCATCAGTGCGGCGACGACGACGGCCAGCACCCCCGAGGCGTGTGCCTCCTCGGCCAGCAGGTAGATCACGAAGGGCGCGACCAGGCCGATGGCGCTCTCCACCAGTGGATCATCCAGCCGGGACCGGACGAAGGTGATCGCCGTCCCGGCCAGCGCACCGACGATCACCCCACCGGCGGCGGCCAGCACGAAGGTGCCCAGCCCGGACACCCATCCCGCCGAGGCCCCGATCGCGGCGGCCAACGCGACGCGGTATGCGGTCAGCGCGGTCGCATCGTTGAGCAGGCTCTCGCCGCCCAACAGCGTCATGATGCGCCGCGGCAGCCCGAGCCGCCGGCCCACCGCCGTCGCCGACACCGCGTCCGGCGGCGCGACGATGGCGCCCAGCACCAGCGCGGCGGCCAACGTGAAATCGGGCACCACGTGGTAGGCCACGAAACCGACCGCCAGCGTGGTGATCAGCGGCAGCCCGACCGCCAGGGATCCGATGGGGCGGACATGCCGGCGCATGGTGACATAGCTGCTCTCCAGGCCCGCCGACCACAACAGCGGCGGGAGGAGGACGAACAGCACCAGTTCGGGGTCGAGCTCGACCTCGTCGAGGCCGGGGATGGTGCTGGCCACCAGGCCGGCGACCACCAGCGCCAGCGGCGCCGAGATGTCCAGCCGGCGGCTCACCGCTGCCAGCAGGATCGCGGCCACCAGCACTGCCAGCAGTGTTGCTGCCACGGCATCAACCTATCCTTGATCAACATGCGTAAGAGATCCCGCCGGCCCGAGAAAGCGCGCGCTACGGCCGAGGATCGCTGCGAGCACCTTCATGCCGCGGTAGGCATCGTAGATCCGGACCCGCTGACCCCGGGTCGCTGCCAGGAATGCGCACGTGACGGCGAGGGCGCCTGGGCGCATCTGCGGATGTGCCTGTCCTGCGGGCATGTCGGCTGCTGCGATTCCAGCCCACATCAGCACGCCACCCGGCATTTCCGGGAGACCGGCCACGCGGTGATGCGTTCGGCTGAGCCCGGCGAGTCGTGGCGATGGTGCTATGTCGACAGCCGGATCGGCTGAGGATCTGGCAGGCTGGGTGAGCGATGACCAGACATGCTGACGAGCGCGCGAGGCCTGTGGTGATGTTGCTCGGGTCCGGCGAGGTGAGTCGTGAACTGACGCTGTCCTTTCAGCGCCTCGGCGCGACCGTCGTCGCGGTGGACCGCTACGCCGATGCGCCCGCGCACCGCGTCGCGGATCGCAGCGCGGTGGTCCGGATGAACGATCCCGAAGCGCTGTCCGCCGCGGTCGAGCGGGAGCGCCCCGACTACGTGGTTGTCGAGGCGGGTGTGGTCGCCACCGATGCGCTGGACGCGCTGGCCGAACGCATCGAGGTGTTCCCCGTACCGCGCGCCACCCGGCTCAGCCTGGACCGCGAGGGGCTGCGCCGGCTGGCCGCCGACGAACTGGGTCTGCCCACCGCGCCGTTCTGGTTCGCCGGATCGGCGGCCGAACTGGCCGCCGTCGCCGAGCACGCCGGATTTCCGCTGGCGGTCACCCCGGTCGCCGGCGTTCCCGGCGAAGGCCGGTCGGTGCTGCTGCGCCCCGAGGATGTGGAGCCGGCGTGGAACCGGGCCATCGCGGCGGGCCACCTCACCACCCCCAACCGGGTGATGGCCGAAACCGTCGTCGACGTCGACGACGAGATCACCCTGCTGACCGTGCGCACCACCGGGACGACGGGACCGGCCGTGCACTTCTGCGAGCCGATCGGTCACCGGGTCGCCGAAGACGGCGCGCTGGCCACCTGGCAGCCGCACCGGCTCAGCCCGGCCGCCCTGGACGCCGCCAAGTCCATCGCCGCCCGCATCGTCAACTCGCTCGGCGGGCGGGGTGTGTTCGCCGTGCAACTCCTGGTTCGCGGTGACGAGGTGTACTTCGCCGGCGTGCGGCCCCGGCCCGACGACACCGGGCTGCTGACGTTGCGCACCCAGCGGCTCTCCGAATTCGATCTGCACGCCCGCGCCATCCTCGGGTTGTCCGTCGACACCATCATGATCTCCCCGGGCGCCGCGCAGATCGGCTACGCCGGCGGCGACACCTCGGTTGCCGCCGAATCCGACATCGTCGGGGTGCTGTCGGAGGCGCTTGCCGTGGCCGAGAGCGATGTGCTGCTGTTCGACCGCCTCGACGAGACCGACGGCAGGCACCGGTTGGGTGCCGCGATCGCGACGGCACCCGATGTGACGGTGGCCCGGGACCGCGCGCAGCGCACCGCGGTCTCGCTGCGTAGGCTCTGGCAGTCGTGAGCAGCGACACCAACGACAGCGCACCCGAGGATCGCCCGACCGCGACACCGTTTCTGCTCGCGCTGGTCGTCATCGTGGTTGTGATCACCGCGATTCTTCTGCTGAACCGCGGTGACGGCGACGGCGATCCCGAGCAGATCGGCCGGGCCGTGGTCGCCCAGAACGACGCCCTGCAGCGACAGGATTACCAGGCCTTCGTGGCCAGCACCTGCGCCGCCCAGCACGGCACCGAGGACGAGGTGCTCACCCGGCAGCGCGATTCCGTGGCCAAGCGCGGCGAACGGTACGTCGACGGAGCGGGCAATATCGTCGTCGACGGCGATACCGCGACGGCCACCGTGCGCTACCACTTCGGTGCGAACCAGGAGTCCGAGGCCAGCGCCGACATGTCCTTCGTGCGCGAGGACGGCACCTGGAAGGTGTGCTCGGTTGGACCGGCCTAGCCGTTACGGTATGGGGGTGTCCACATCCGAGAGTCCGGGCTACGCCGGAGACATCACGCCCGAGCAGGCATGGGAGCTGCTGTCCGCCAACCCCGAAGCTGTGCTCGTCGATTGCCGTACCGAAGCCGAATGGCGCTTCGTGGGTGTCCCCGACCTGAGCTCGCTGCGCCGCGACGTCGTCTACGTGGAGTGGACCAGGACCGACGGCTCCCACAATGACAACTTCGTCGACGATCTCGGCAAGGCGGGGATCGCGCCCGGACAGCGCGCGGTGGTCTTCCTGTGCAGGTCGGGTAACCGCTCCATCGGTTCGGCGATCGCGGCCACCGAGGCCGGCATCGGGCCGTCCTACAACGTGCTGGACGGGTTCGAAGGCAATCTCGACGCCGACGGCCACCGCGGCACGACGGGCTGGAAAGCGGTCGGCCTGCCTTGGACGCAGTCATGAGCAGTCCCGAAGAACATCAGGTGCCGTCGGTCCGGATCCCCGCGCCGCTGCCCGACGGTGTCAGCCAGGCCACCATCGGGGTACGCGGCGGGCTGCTGAGATCCGGCTTCGAGGAGACCTCCGAAGCCTTGTACCTCACCTCCGGCTACGTGTACTCCTCGGCGGCCGATGCGGAGAAGGCCTTCACCGGCGACATCGACCGGTATGTCTACTCCCGCTACGGCAACCCGACCATCTCCATGTTCGAGGAGCGGTTGCGCCTCATCGAGGACGCGCCCGCCGCCTTCGCCACCGCCAGCGGGATGGCCGCGGTGTTCACCGCACTCGGTGCTCTGCTGGGCGCCGGCGACCGGCTGGTCGCGGCCCGCAGCCTGTTCGGTTCGTGCTTCGTGGTGTGCAACGAGATTCTGCCGCGCTGGGGTGTGGAGACCGTCTTCGTCGACGGCGATGACCTGTCCCAGTGGGAGGAGGCGCTCAGCACGCCGACCCAGGCGGTGTTCTTCGAGACACCGTCCAACCCCATGCAATCGCTCGTCGATATCGCCGCGGTGTCCGAGCTGGCCCACGCTGCCGGTGCAAAGGTGGTGCTGGACAACGTCTTCGCCACTCCGCTGCTGCAGCAGGGAATGCCGCTCGGTGCCGACGTGGTGGTCTACTCGGGCACCAAGCACATCGACGGTCAGGGGCGTGTGCTCGGTGGCGCGATCCTCGGCGACAAGGAGTACATCGACGGGCCGGTGCAGAAGCTGATGCGCCACACCGGTCCGGCGATCAGTGCGTTCAACGCCTGGACATTGCTCAAAGGCCTTGAGACGCTGGCGGTCCGGGTGGACTACTCGAACCGTTCGGCGCACCGCATCGCCGAGTTCCTGGAGCAGCAGGCCGGCGTGAACTGGGTGAAATACCCCTTCCTGGAATCACATCCGCAGTTCGACCTGGCCAAGCGGCAGATGCGCGGTGGCGGAACGGTGGTGACCTTCGAGCTGGCGGGAGGCAAGGACCGCGCCTTCGAAGTGCTGGACAAGTTGCAGGTCATCGACATCTCCAACAATCTCGGCGATGCCAAATCCCTGATCACCCACCCGGCCACCACCACTCACCGGGCGATGGGGCCGGAGGGCCGTGCGGCGATCGGGCTGGGCGACGGTGTGGTGCGGATCTCGGTCGGCCTGGAGGGCACCGAGGACCTGCTCGCCGACCTGGACCGGGCGTTGAGCTGACCCGTGTCCAAGCGAGGGGACGCGAAGAAGGCGCGGCGCCGTAAGCGTCTGGGTGGCACCCGGCGGGTTCCCGACGCGATCGTCGCGCAGCTGTCCGCCATCCCGGACGGTATCGTCGCCGACCTCGCCGAGTTCGACGAGCGGATCACTGCCCGGGACTGGACGTTCGACGAAGAGCAATCCGATGACGACTACGCGGTGTGGTTTTTCGAACCCTCCGGCGCACAGGTCGACGACGGTCTGCCGGTGACCTCGCTGTGGCTGGACGCCGCCGAGGACGGGGCGATCGTGCGGGTGGTCCTGGTCGGCACCACCACGCCGCACCCGTTCACCCACGCCCAGTTGTTCGAGCATCTGGAGGCCATCGAGACCTACCGGAACGGTGACCCGGTCCCGGAGTTCGGCTAGGGCCGTGAGTGACCTGACGCTGCGGCAACTGCGCTACTTCGCGGTCCTGGGCGAGGAGCTGAACTACCGCCGCGCGGCCGAGCGCCTGTTCATCACCCAGCCGGCGCTGTCCACCGCGATCAAGCAACTGGAGCAGTCCTTCGGGGTGGTGCTGTTCAACCGCAACACCCGCGAGGTCGCCCTGACCGATCTCGGTGCGGCGTGGCTACCGCAGGTGCAGCAGGCGCTGTCCGGGGTGGACGCGGTGGTGTCCAACCTCGTGACGCTCTCGGGCACCCGCCAGGGCCGGCTGCGCCTCGGGTACCTCATCGGCACCGGCGCCGACCTGCTGTTCCGTCTGGTGCGGCACTTCGAGGCCGCGTATCCGGATGTCCGCGTCGAGCCCATCGAGTTCGATTTCGCCGACCCCACCGCCGGATTGTCCAGCGGCGCCACCGAGGTGGCGCTGATCCGTCCGCCGGTGGATCTGCCCGAGCACCGGATGTTGGTGCTGGACTCCGAATCCTGGGTGGCCTGCCTGCCCAGGGACCATCCGCTGGCCGGCCGGCACGAGGTCGAGATCGGTGAACTGCTCGACGACCCGATCGTCTGCGCGCCGGTGACCGCGGGGCCGTGGCGGGACTACTGGCTGGCCATGGATGCCCGCGGCAACCGGCCACCCACCATTGCCGCGGTCGCCGCCACCTACGAGGCGGAGACCACGTCCATCGCCCGCGGCTTGGGGATCAGCTTCACCACCTCCTCGGTGGCCCGCTTCTATGACCGCCCGGGCATCGTCTACGTCCCGATCGTCGATCGCCCGCCCAGCCAGGTGGCGCTGGCCTGGCACCCGGGCACGCTGAGCCCGCAGGCCGACGCGCTGATCAGGCACGTTCAGCAGAATTGGGGTTTCGATGGCGGCGATGAGACGACCGCTGTTCAGCGCTGATAAACGTGGGTTATCAATAGATCAAAAGATGGAACTTCCGGTGACCGCCCGGGGGCGATTGTCTGTCATCAGTCATCTCACCCCTGCTCCGACCTGGAGATCCCATGACCGACACCCCCGTACGACCCACTGATCCATCGACGCCCGTGTTGAACGCCGAGGATTCCAAGCTCGCCGAACTGGGTTACACCCAGAAGCTGGACCGCTCGGTGGGCACGCTGGCATCGTTTGCCATCGGCTTCGCGACCATCAGCGCCACCACCGCGGTCTTCACCGGCTTCGGCGCCGGCTATTTCACCGCCGGGGCGCCGTTCGTCTGGACGCTGCTGCTCGCCGGCGCGGTCTTCGCGCTGTGGACCTTCATCGCCGCGGATCTCACCGCGAAGCTGCCGCTGGCCGGCTACTCCTACCAGTGGATCAGCCGGATCAACGGACCGAACCTGGCCTGGTTCACCGGGTTCATCGCGCTGATGGGATGGGTCTGCGGGATGACCGGCGTCGGATTCATCCTGTCCGGCTATCTGGGCGGGCTGTTCGGCTGGAACATGACCCAGACCACGCAGATCCTGCTGGCCATCGCCGTGGTGTTCGTCTGCGTGCTCATCAACATCTACGGCGTCCGCTTCGCCACCATGGTCAACAACATCGGCGTCAGCCTGGAACTCGTCATCACCGTCGGGGCCACCGCGCTCATCGCCGTCATCGCATTCTCCGCGCCCGAGAACCACCAACCGATCTCGGTGCTGTTCACCGGTGGCGAAGCCGGTGACAAGGACTCCTACCTGCTGGCCTGGCTGGCCGCCGCGCTCGGCCCGTTCTTCGGGCTCATCGGCGTGGAATCCGGCGCCGACGTCGCCGAGGAGACCAAGGACGCCCGCCGCGTGGTGCCCAAGACGATGTTCTACGCGCTGATCACCTCGATCGTCATCGAGCTGCTGATGTACATCGTGTACGTGCTCGCGATCAAGGATCCCGCTGCCGTGCAGGCTAATTCGGGCGCCCCGATCGAGGAGATCATCACCCAGCAGGCCGGCCCGGTGGTCACCAAGATCATCGTCGCCATTGCCCTGACCAACATCCTGGCCTGCCTGCTCGCCAACATTCTGGTCGCCACCCGGCTGACCTACTCGATGGCTCGTGACAACATGCTGCCGTTCTCCCATGTGTGGCGCCATGTTTCGCCGACCCGCAAGACACCCACGTACTCGATCATCGGTCTGGGCTGCCTGTCGACACTGTTGCTGCTGTCGGCCATCGTCAACGAGAAGGCGTTCAACTACATCATCGGCATCGCGTCGCTGCTGTTCTTCTTCGTCTACATCCTGCAGACCATCGGGCTGCTGGTCGGGTACCGCAAGGGCACCATCCCGGTCGGTGACCCCGGCACCTTCGACCTGGGCCGGTTCCGGTTGCCGATCTACCTCACCGCGCTGGTCGTCTTCCTCAGCGTCGCCGTGACATTGCTGTTCCTGCCGCAGTTCACCAACAACAAATGGGTGTTCCTCGGTGTCGTGCTGATCGCCGCGATCTGGTGGGCCACCGGCCTGAAGACCCGACTGGCCGCCGGCGAGGCCGGCGTGGCATACGCCAAGACCCACACCTCCTGAAAGGACCCAACACAGATGACCATTGCAGACGCAGGCACCTCCAACCTGGTCGCCGTCGAGCCCGGCGCCGCCATTCGCGAAGCCACTCCGGAAGGCTCGGTGATCCAGTACAGCGACTACGAACTGGACACCTCCAGCCCCTTTGCCGGCGGTGTCGCCTGGATCGAGGGCGAGTACATGCCCGCCGAAGAGGCCAAGATCTCGATCTTCGACACCGGGTTCGGACATTCCGATCTGACCTACACGGTGGCACATGTGTGGCACGGCAACATCTTCCGGCTGGGTGATCACCTGGACCGGCTGCTCGACGGCGCGGCCAAGCTGCGCCTCGATGCCGGCATGGGCAAAGACGAACTCGCCGAGATCACCAAAAAGTGCGTGTCGCTGTCCCAGCTGCGCGAATCGTTCGTCAACCTCACCGTGACGAGGGGATACGGAAAGCGCAAGGGCGAGAAGGACCTGTCCAAGCTGACCCACCAGGTGTACATCTACGCCATCCCGTACCTGTGGGCCTTCCCGCCGGCCGAGCAGATCTTCGGCACCACCGCGATCGTGCCGCGCCACGTGCGCCGGGCCGGGCGCAACACCGTCGACCCGACCATCAAGAACTACCAGTGGGGCGATCTGACCGCGGCCAGCTTCGAGGCCAAGGACCGCGGTGCCCGCACCGCGATCCTGTTGGATGCCGACAATTGCGTGGCCGAGGGGCCCGGTTTCAACGTCTGCATCGTCAAGGACGGCAAGCTGGCCTCGCCGTCACGAAATGCCTTGCCCGGCATCACCCGTAAGACGGTGTTCGAGCTCGCCGATCAGATGGGCATCGAGGCCACCCTTCGGGATGTGACCAGCCATGAGCTCTACGACGCCGACGAGCTGATGGCGGTCACCACCGCCGGCGGTGTCACCCCGATCAACTCGCTCGACGGTGAACCGATCGGCAACGGCGAGCCCGGCCCGATGACGGTTGCCATCCGGGACCGGTTCTGGGCGTTGATGGATGAGCCCTCGCCGTTGATCGAGGCCATTCAGTACTGAGGCGGGCCGGACGCCGCCGCTACTTGCCTTCGGATTCGATGACACCCTGGGCGGCACGGGCCCGGTCCTCGTAGGCCTTGCGCTTGCTCTTGTCGAACTCCAGGAACACCTTGTCCAGGCCCAGTGCCTTGTTCATCGCGCGACGGCCCTTCGGTGGCAGCATCTGGGCGGCCTGCGCGGTGAACCGCAGCGGCGGCGGCACCGACACATGGGTTTTGGGCTTGTCGAGCGTCTTGACGATCGCGGCGGCGATATCCTCCGGCTCGACGGGCTTGATCGCGCCGCCGGACTTGGTGCCGGAGATCAGTTCGGTGTTGGTGAACGGCGGCATGATCACCGAGACGTTCACGCCGTGCGGCGCCATCTCATCGGCCAGCGCCGTGGTCAGCCCGACCACGGCGTACTTGGCGCCCACGTAGACCACCTGGCCCGGCAACGGGATCAACCCCGACAGCGAGGCGATGTTGATGATGTGGCCGCTGCGGCGCTTGACCATCTGCGGCAGCGCGAGCTGGCAGCCGGTGAGCACACCGTAGACGTTGACCTCCAGCGACGAGCGGACCGACTGCTCGGTCTCCTCGAGGAACGGGCCGACCGGCATGACACCGGCATTGTTGATCAGCACGTCGATGTGACCGCCGCCGTCGGTGCGGGCCTTGTCCAGGAAGGTCTCGAAGGATTCCCGGTCGGTGACGTCGAGGGGGTAACCGGAGACCTGGCCGAGCTTGGTGAGCTCGACGACGGCGGATTCCTGCAGGGCGACGTCACGGTCGCCGATGACGACCCGGGCCCCGCGGGCCAGCAGGGCCTTGGCGGTGGCATAACCGATACCGCGGGCCGCGCCGGTGATCGCGATGGTCTTGCCGCTGATGTTGTCCATGGCGGCGAACTTTACACGTGTCAAGTTTGTGTGGGAAGGGGGGCCACGGTATGCAGGAGCGGTGCCGGACTCTCTGCGTTTCGTCGCCGTGGCCCAGACGGATCCGCTGGCCGAGCCGTTGCTGGCCGAGCTGGCCGTCGAGTACGCGCAGCGTTACGGCGGCTCCGAGGCGGGTGTGAGCGCCTGGCTGCGCGGGCATCCGGCCGCGGACTTCGCCGCACCGCACGGGGCGCTGCTCATCGGTCTGCTCGGCGGGCGTCCGGTCACCGGTGGAGCGTTTCAGCGTTTCGACGACGAGACCGCCGAACTGAAACGGATCTGGACCGCCAGCGGGTACCGCCAGCGCGGTTACGCCAAGGCTCTGCTGGTCGAACTCGAGGCGATGATCGCCGGGCGGGGCTACCGGCGCATCTACCTGACCACCGGGGATCGCCAGCCCGAGGCGGAGGCACTCTATGAATCGGCCGGTTACTCCCGGTTGGTCGAACCGCTGCCCGCCGAGGGGGACATCTTCCCGATCGCCTTCGAGAAGATGGTGAGCGGACAGCCCGAAACCGCAGAGCCTTTCGTAGGCTGAGGCGGTGTCACTTGCCACCGTGGGTCTGCTGATCCTGGCCGCCGCCCTGGTTGCGGCGCTGTTGGGGATCGCGGTGCGCACCCTGGTCGGCCGCAACGCCGAGGTGCCCGCGGTACGCCGCACGGTGACCCGGCTGCGTGGCAACGCGGCAGGCCGGGTGCTGTTCGGCCCGTCGGAGAACGACGCCCTCGACAGCGAGGAACTCGACCAGATGATCCTGTTGCCCACCATCGTGGTGGTGTGCGGGCTGGTGGTGACCGCGGTCTTCGTGTTCGGTTACGCGCTCATCGCGTGATCGTGCACGGCGCTCATCGGGTGATCGTGCACAGCACGGCGAGCGCGTCGTTGGTCGCCTGCACACCGGCCTCGCCGATGGTGGCTGCCAGGCGGTTGCGCAGCAGGTCCTGATCGGCCGCCGGCAGCTGCAACACCGCGGAGTAGGTGCTCACCATCTGTACCCACGCGGTACCGCCGTAGTGCGGGTGCTCGGTGTAGTGCCGGCGCTGCGAGGTGAAGCCCGCCGCGGCCAACAGCGGCTCCAGATCGTCGCCTTCGACGAGGACCGACGGCCGTTGCGGCTCGGCACCCACACCCGCATACACGGCGGCGAGTTCGTCCGGACTCGGGCGGTCCGCGACGATCCGGTTCCACAGCAGCGCCAGCCGACCGTCGCCGGCCAAGACCGCGCCCACCTTGCGCAGCGCGGGTTGCGGGTCCACCCAATGGAAGGACTGGGCGAACACGACCAGATCGAAGGAGCGTCCGCGCGGATCCCACTCGGCGAACGTGGCCACCTCGACCGGCAGGCCCTTGCCCGCGGCGACCTCGGCCATCGCCGGATCCGGTTCCACCGCCAGCACGTCGGCACCGGCCGCGCGCAGCTGGGCGGTCGCGATACCGGTCCCGGCGCCCACGTCGAGCACCCGGATACCGGGCCGGGGCACCAGGTCGGCGATCAGCGCGCCGGGGTAGCGGGGCCGGAAGCGGTCGTAGCGCGCGGCCGCCGATCCGAAGGAGGTGGCGCGCGCCCGGTCGCGGTGCAATGGCTGCCCGCCGGTCATGGCGCGGCCTGCTCGGCGGCCTCGCGGATCGGTCCGCGCCAGGCCGGCCCGTGTCCAGGCAGCAGCACCTCGGTGTCCAGCATGCCCAGGGCGGCCAGGCTGCGCACGCACCCGTCCTGGTCGTGGTTGAACAGCGCCGGCAGCAGCTGCGGGCCGCGGCGGGTGCTGACCGGGTGGGCGGTGATCAGGGCGTCGCCGGCCACCAGCACCCCATCCACCAGATAGGAACAGTGACCACCGGTGTGCCCCGGCGTGGGTATGGCCACCGGGTTGCCGGGCAGCGCGCCGGCGATGTTCTCGTCGAAGGCCTGCGTGGTCGGGATGCCCTCGTGGGTCAGTCCGCCCTTGCGCACCAGGGCCAGCGACCAGGCGAGGTAGCGCGGTTGCCACGCGCGGGTCAGCACATCCACCGGGGACGCCTGCTCCAGGTATTGCCGTTGGGCATGCCCAACCTCGGCGGAGTGCGTATACACCGGCGTGCCATGGGTTTTCGCGAACCAGATGGCCGAGCCTAGGTGATCCACGTGGGCGTGGGTGAGCAGGATGGCACGCACGTCGGCCGGCCCGAAGCCCAGCTCGCGCACCGAGTCGAGGACCTCGGTGCGGCTGCCGGGGTACCCGGCGTCGATCAGCAGCACGCCGTCGTCACCGGACACCAGCGTCCAGTTCACCAAATCGGTCTGGGCGAAATAGACGCTGTCGGTGATGCGGGTGAGCGCTGGGGCCATGATCACGAGCCTATAAGGGGGAGTAGAAAGGAACCGTGGCTGAACTCAAACTGGGATACAAGGCGTCGGCGGAACAGTTCGCCCCGCGCGAGCTCGTCGAATTGGCCGTGGCGGCCGAGGCACACGGGATGGACAGTGCGACCGTCAGTGATCATTTCCAGCCGTGGCGCCACGAGGGCGGCCATGCCCCGTTCTCACTGGCCTGGATGACCGCCGTCGGCGAGCGCACCCAGCGGCTGCAGTTGGGCACCTCGGTGCTCACCCCGACCTTCCGGTACAACCCGGCGGTCATCGCCCAGGCGTTCGCCACCATGGGGTGCCTGTACCCGGGTCGGATCTTCCTCGGTGTCGGGACCGGTGAGGCGCTCAACGAGATCGCCACCGGCTACGAGGGCGAGTGGCCGGAGTTCAAGGAGCGTTACGCGCGGCTGCGCGAATCGGTGCGGCTGATGCGCGAGCTGTGGCTGGGCGACCGGGTCGACTTCGACGGCGAGTACTACAAGACCAAGGGCGCGTCGATCTACGACGTTCCCGAGGGCGGGATCCCGATCTATATCGCCGCGGGCGGACCGCAGGTGGCCAAGTACGCCGGCCGCGCCGGCGACGGGTTCATCTGCACCTCCGGTAAGGGCGAAGAGCTCTACAAGGACAAGCTCATCCCGGCCATGCGCGAGGGCGCCGAAGCCGCCGGCAAGAACCCCGACGATGTCGACCGGATGATCGAGATCAAGATCTCCTACGACACCGATCCCGAACTGGCGTTGGAGAACACCCGGTTCTGGGCACCGCTGTCATTGACGGCCGAGCAGAAGCATTCCATCGACGACCCGATCGAGATGGAGAAGGCCGCCGACGCGTTGCCCATCGAGCAGGTGGCCAAGCGTTGGATCGTCGCCTCCGATCCCGACGAGGCGGTCGCCAAGGTCAAGGACTATGTCGACTGGGGCCTCAATCATCTGGTGTTCCACGCGCCCGGCCATGACCAGCGCCGATTCCTGGAGCTGTTCAAACGGGATCTGGAGCCACGGTTGCGCACGCTAGCGTGATCCCGGTGCTGCTGGACGCGGTGAGTCGGACCCGGTCCGCGCGGAACAGGTCGTAGGCGTACTCGAACGGTCTGCCCGCTTCGCAGCGGGCCACCCGGGTGATGGCGAGCAACGGTTTGCGCTGGGCGATGCCCAGCCATTGCGCCTCCCGCGGGCTGGCGCTGACGACCTCAATGGTCTCGTCGGTCTCGGCGGGCACCAGTCCGTAGCGGATCCGCAGCAGCTCGTAGAGCGACCCGCCCAGCGGCTGCTCGAGCAGATCGCCGACCTGGTCGGCGCTGAAACAGGACATGTCGACCGACAGCGGCACCCCGTCGGCGTAGCGCAGCCGACGGATCACGACGACCGGCGCGTTCTCGGGGATGCTCAGTGCGGTGGATTCCGCGTCGGTCGCCGGTCTGGTGTCGGTGGCCAGTACCTTGGTATGGCTGGTGTGACCGCCGTCCTGCAGTAGTGCCGGCAGTCCGGCCCGCTCGGCGGCGTTGCGCTGCACCACATCTGCACGGATGAAGGTTCCTCCGGCCCGACCGGTGCGCCGCTCCAGCACGCCGGCCTGACTCAACGGCAGCAGTGCGCTGCGCAGCGTCGCGCGGGACACCGCGAACTGCTCGGCCATCTCCCGTTCGGTGCCCAGCCGGGAGCCCGGGCGCAGCGCACCGCTGGACAGCATGGACAGAATCCGCCGGCGTACATCCTCTGCGACCGCACCCCCCGGTGTTTCCTCCATGATCAGGTGATGATCGCATCCAGGGACTCGGGTAGCACCTGGCCACCGTCCACCGCGATGGCCTGACCGGTGATGTAGGCGGCCTCCCTGGTGGCCAGGAATGCCGCGAGATGGCCGATGTCCTCCGGGGTGCCCAGCGCGCCGGCGGGAATCGATCGGGCCATGCTCGCGAGGTAGTCCTCGCCGTTGTCGAGCAGGCCCTCGGTCAGGATGTTGCCCGGCATGATGGCATTGACGGTGATCCCGTGAGGTGCCAGCTCGATCGCGGCGGTCCGCATGAAACCCAGTTGGGCGGCCTTGGTGGCGCCGTAATGCGACCACCCGGGGTAACCGGTGATGGGTCCGGTGATCGAGGAGGTCAGCACGATCCGTCCCGTCCCCGACGCGGTCAACGCGTCCAGGCAGGCCTGCACCGCGAAGAACGTCCCGTGCACGTTGATGCCCATGATTTCGTCGAGCTGCGCGGGTGTCATGGTGGCCAGCGGTGCGTCGGGGAAGATGCCGGCATTGGCGCACAACACATCCAGCCCGCCGAAGGCCTCGACGGCGGCGGCGGCCATCTCGTCGCAGGACCCGCGGTCGCTGACATCGACCCGTACCCCGATCACCGTGCCGTCGCCGAGATCGTCCACCTCGGCGACGGCCTCGTCCAGACTGCCTGCCGAGCGCGCGGCGATCGCGACATTGGCTCCCGCGCGGGCGAACACCGAGGCGATGCCCCGCCCGATTCCCTTGCTCCCGCCGGTCACCAGGACCGAACGTCCCACTAGGTCGAACATTGGTGTTCCTCTCAGCTCATCCACGATGCGTCGGTAAGGTAGCGCTGCGCCAGTTGGGCTGTGCCACTGACAAATTCGGGTCCTATGGTGGTTGCGGCGTCGGCGTCGGCGTGCGAGGCGATCCAGGCCGTCAGCTGGATGCGGCGCAGCATCACGAAGGTCGATATCAGGGCCTGGTGGTCGCCCGGCAGGGTGCGCACGTTCTGATACCCGCGCAACCATTGTTCGACGATGGTCTCGGCCACCGGGGTGTCCTCGATGAAGGACACCACGGCGCCGAGATCGGCCAGGTGCCAGGACCAGCCGCAGTCGTCGAAGTCGATCACGGTGATACCGGAGCCGGGGGTGTTCGGATCGACCATCAGGTTGGCCAGTCGCAGGTCGGCGTGCACCAACCCGAATCGGTCCGGGCCGGTGCCGAACTCGTCGAGCCGCTGCGCGAGGACGGACAGTGCCCGCTCGATCGTCTCCTGCTCGGTGCGGGTCAAGCCCGCCGCCGCACGCCAGTCTCCCCATCGTCCGGCGGGGCCGACCATGGTGTCCACATCCCACCGGAATCGGGTGAACCCGCTCGGCTGCGGCCATGCCAACGCATGTTCGTGCATCTGGGCGGCGAGTTCACCGAGGTCGGCGAACCCGACGATATCGGTGGCGTCCTCGGCGGTGCACCCGGCGATATGGCTGACGGCGTCGACATGCAGCGTCCGGTCTCCGACCGCGGCGGTGACGACCTTCTCCCCGCTACGCGCGGTCACCAGCTCGGGGGTGCGGACCGACGTCTGGTGGCGCAGGGCGGACATCCAGGCGAGCTCGGACTCGATCGCCTGCCTGGAGTGGTAGTCGGGCCGGTGCACCCGCAGCACGAACGGTTCGTCGCCGCCGACCAGGTAGGTGGCATTTTCCGACAGGCTCAGCAGCCGGAGCTCGGTGTCCGCGGCGCGACCGTAGGCGGGTAGCGCCGCGCGGGCGAAGCTCTCGTGGTCAGAAGGTAATCCCGGCATGCCGACCAGTGTGTACCAAAGAGAGGGCCAAAACAGACCAAATCGCCGATTTTTACGTCAGCGTTGCAATATGCTCCGGTGCGAAACACCGCCGAAACACAGCAAGCTCACAGTTAAAATCTCCAGTTGACCAACGAATCTGAGCGGGGTAACAATTGCCGACGTCGCATTCCGTCACCGGTACCGAAGCCGGTGACTCTTCAAAACCAGACCAAATAACTGTCTGGTTTGGCCCTCAGATTGGGATTCAATGAGCGAAATCATCGATCCACCCGCCCCTACGGGCACCAACCCCATTCAACGCCTCAAGCCGAACGCCGTCGGGCTGGTGGGCGTGCTGTTCATGGCGGTCGCGACCGCCGCACCCATCACCGCCATGGTCGGCAACGTTCCGATCGCGGTCGGCTACGGCAACGGGGCCTTCGCGCCCGCCGGCTACTTCGTGGCCACCATCGTGCTCACGCTGTTCGCCATCGGCTACGCCGCCATGAGCAAGCACATCACCGCCACCGGGGCCTTCTACGGGTACATCTCGCACGGCCTCGGGCGCATCGTCGGGCTGGGCGCCGGATTCCTCACCGCACTGGCGTACATGGTGTTCGAGGCCTCCCTGATCGGCATCTTCTCGTTCTTCGGCACCGACCTGTTCACCTCACTGTTCGGTGTCGACGTGCCCTGGATCGTGTTCGCGCTGGTGATGCTGGGCGTGAACACCCTGCTGACCTACTTCGACATCAATTTGGCCGCAAAGGTACTCGGTGTCTTCCTGGTCACCGAGATCGTGATGCTGGGCGCCCTGGCTGTCTCGGTGTTGGTGGCCGGTGGCGGTCCGCAGGGCTGGTCGTGGGGATCGTTGAACCCGCTCAACGGTTTTCAGAGCTTGTCTGGGGCCGTCGAGGGCCCCGACGGCTCCATGATCGCGGTGGCCGGGTCCGCGGGTGTCGGACTGTTCTTCGCGTTCTGGTCCTGGGTCGGGTTCGAGTCCAGCGCCATGTACGGCGAGGAATCACGCAACCCCAAGAAGATCATCCCCATCGCGGTGATCTGTTCGGTCGTCGGTATCGGCGCGTTCTACGTGATCGTGTCCTGGCTGGCCATCGTCGGTACCGGCCCGGAGAACGCCGTTGCGCTGGCCCAGGATTCGGCCACCGCGGGCAACATCTTCTTCAACCCGGTGCACGACAATCTGGGCCAATGGGCCGTCGATCTGTTCAAGATCCTGCTGATGACGGGCTCGTTCGCGTGCGGTATGGCGTTCCACAACTGTGCGGCCCGCTACCTCTACGCGCTGGGTCGGGAGAACGTCATCCCGGGTATGCGCAAGACCATCGGTGCCACCCACCGGGTGCACGGCTCCCCGCATATCGCGGGGTTCGTGCAGACCGGTTTCGCCACGCTGATCGTGCTGTTCTTCCAGTTCACCGATCGTGATCCCTACACCGGTCTGTACGGCCTGATGGCTCTGCTGGGTACCACCGCGGTCATGATCGTGCAAGCCCTGGCAGCGTTCTCGGTGATCTCGTATTTCCATGTGCACAAGCGGCATCCGGAAACCGCCAACTGGTTCAGCACGTTCCTGGCCCCGCTCCTGGGCGGGCTCGGCATGATCTATGTGGTCTACCTGCTGGCCAAGAACGCGTCCTTCGCGGCGGGCACCGCGGCCACGGACTGGATCTTCGCCGCCATCCCGTGGGTGGTCGGTATCGTCGGTATCGGGGGCGTGCTGCTGGCCCTGTTCCTGAAGTACAAAGATCCAGCACGGTACGCCGAATTGGGGCGCACCGTTCTGGAAGAAGCCCACGAGCGCTGACGACGAATCATGTCCTTTTCCAACATCATGGATTCCAACAGCTATCAGGGTGGTCAGCTGGACGACCCCCTGATAGCTGCTCGGAACCGAGTCCTCGGGCCCGCCTACCGGTTGTTCTACGAGAAGCCCGTTCACCTGGTCCGGGCCTCGGGGACGAAGCTGTTCGACGCCGACGGCAATGACTATCTCGACGCCTACAACAACGTCGCCAGCGTCGGACACTGCCATCCGCACGTGATCGACGCCGTGACGAGGCAGTTGAGCACCCTCAACACCCACACCCGGTATCTGCACGAAGGGATCGTGGACTACTCGCAGCGCCTGCTGGCGACCTTCCCCGATCCGGGCCCCGGCGGCTCCTACCAGATCATGTACGCCTGCACCGGATCTGAAGTCAACGATCTGGCCCTGCGGGTGGCGGCCATGCACACCGGGGCCACCGGCATCATCGTCACCGAGGAGGCCTATCACGGCAATACGGCTGCGGTGAATGCCATTTCGCCCTCCATCGGAGGTCGCACCAGCCTGGGGTCACATGTACGCACGGTGTCGCCGCAGCTGGAGCCGGCCGAGATCGCCGCGGCCATCGCCGACCTGCGGGAGAACGGTTTCGGCGTGAGCGCGTTGATCGTGGACACCATCTTCTCCTCCGACGGCATCTACCCCGACCCGTTGGTGCTGGCGCCGGCGGTGTCCGCGGTGCGTGCCGCCGGCGGTGTGCTGATCGCCGACGAAGTGCAGCCGGGCTTCGGGCGCACCGGGGCGGGGATGTGGGGTTTCTCCCGCCACGGGGTGGTGCCCGAGCTCGTGACGATGGGTAAGCCGATGGCCAACGGGATGCCGGTCGCGGCGATGGTGGCGCGCGGCGATGTGTTGGCCGGCTTTGCCAACGAGGTGCCCTATTTCAATACCTTCGGCGGCAACCCGGTGTCGATGGCGGCCGCGGCCGCCGTCTTGGACGTCATCGAGGGTGAACAGCTGATCGCCAACGCGGCCGCGGTGGGCGGTGATCTGCGCGCCGAGGTGACCCGACTGACCGCCGAGAATCCGCGCATCGGAGAGGTGCGCGGTGCCGGGCTGTACCTCGGTGTGGAGGTGCTCGACGCCGACGGCCATCCCGACCGCGCGGCGGCCCGCTGGATCGTCAACGCCATGCGCGAGCGCCGGGTGCTGATATCGGTGTGCGGGGCGCACGGCAATGTGCTCAAGGTCAGGCCGCCGTTGGTGTTCTCGATGTCCGACGTGGACCGCTTCGTTGCCGAATTCGGTGAGGTGCTGGCAAGCTTGGCCGAGTGACCGCTTCGGCCATCTACATCGCGTCGCCCGAGGGTGACACCGGAAAGTCCACCATCGCCCTGGGGATCCTGCACAAGCTGACGGCCACCGTCGCCAGGGTCGCGGTGTTCCGGCCGATCACCCGGCTCGAACATCGTGACGCTGCCCCGTCGCCGGGCTCACCCGGTGACGCCGAGGGGGAGCGCGACTACATCCTGGAGCTGCTGTTGTCGCAGGCGACCGCCGGGCTCACCTATCAGGAGTGCGCCGGCGTCAGCTATCGGCAGCTGCACGAGGATCCCGAGGCGGCCATCGCCGAGATCGTCGAGCGGTTCCATCGCGTCGCCGACCGCAGCGATGCGGTGCTCATCGTCGGCAGCGACTACACCGACGTGGCGGCACCCAGTGAGCTGAGCATGAACGCGCGGATAGCGGTCAACCTCGGCGCACCCGTGGTGCTCGCGGTGAAGGCCAAGGACCGCACCCCCGCCGAGGTCGCGCAGGCCGTCGAGGTCTGCCTGGCGGAACTGGCCGGCCAGCATGCGCACACCGCGGCCGTGGTGGCCAACCGCTGCGATCCCGATCAATTGACCGCGGTGGCCGAGGCGCTGGCGCAGCTCTCGGAGCTGGTGCCCGCGAGCTACGTACTGCCCGAGGAACCGCTGTTGGTGGCACCCTCGGTGGCGGAGTTGCGGGCGGCCGTGCACGGCGAGCTCACCGGCGGTGACGAGCAGTCGCTGATCCGCGAGGCGATGAGCGTCCTGGTGGCGGGGATGACCGCCGAGCATGTACTGGAACGGCTGCACGACGGCATGGCCGTCATCACCCCCGGCGATCGTTCCGACGTGGTGATGGCGGTGATGGGTGCGCATGCGGCGGCGGGGTTCCCGTCCCTGTCCTGTGTCATCCTCAACGGTGGGTTGCCGCTGCACCCGGAGGTTGCCCGGCTGGTGGCGGGCCTGGGCACGCGGCTGCCGATCATCAGTACCGAACTGGGTACCTATGACACCGCGCGTGCCGTCGCCTCCGCCCGCGGGCGGGTGACCGTCGATTCCCATCGCAAGGTCGACACCGCGCTGGCGTTGATGGAGCGCTATGTCGATACCGCGGATCTGCTTGACACGCTGTCGATTCCGATCCCCACGGTCACCACGCCACAGATGTTCACCTATCAGCTGATCGACCAGGCCCGCGCCGACGTGCAGCGGATCGTGCTGCCCGAAGGCGACGACGACCGGATCCTGCGTGCGGCCGGACGTCTGCTGGCGCGCCGGGTGGCCGACTTGACCATTCTGGGCGAGGAGAAGACGGTCCGCGCCCGGGCCGCCGAACTGGGCGTGGACCTGGCCGCCGCCACCGTGCTCGACCCCCGCACCAGCGACCTGTGCGACGGGTTTGCCGAACAGTATGCGCAGCTGCGCAGCCACAAGGGTGTCACCGTCGACCAGGCCCGCGAGATCATCTCCGACGTCTCCTATTTCGGCACGATGCTGGTCCACAACGACATGGTCGACGGGATGGTCTCCGGGGCCAGGCACACCACCGCGCACACCGTCCGCCCGGCCTTCGAGATCATCAAGACCGCACCCGGTGTCAGCACGGTCTCCAGCATCTTCCTGATGTGTCTGGCGGACCGGGTGCTGGCCTACGGCGACTGCGCGATCGTGCCGGACCCGACGGCCGAACAACTCGCCGACATCGCCATCTCGTCGGCGCGCACCGCCGCCCAGTTCGGCATCGATCCGCGGGTTGCCATGCTGTCGTATTCGACGGGCAGCTCCGGTACCGGTGCAGACGTCGACAAGGTCAGAGCGGCAACCGAACTGGTGCGCGAGCGGCAACCGGAACTTCTGGTGGAAGGACCGATCCAGTACGACGCGGCGGTGGATCCGTCGACCGCACAGACCAAGATGCCGGGTTCGGAGGTGGCGGGCCGGGCCACCGTGCTGATCTTCCCGGACCTCAACACGGGCAACAACACCTACAAGGCGGTGCAGCGCAGCGCCGGCGCCATCGCGATCGGACCGGTGTTGCAGGGACTGAACAAGCCGGTCAACGACCTGTCCCGGGGAGCCCTGGTGGAGGACATCGTGAACACGGTGGCGATCACCGCGATCCAGGCGGCCCGGCAGTGACCGCGCGCTCGGTGCTGGTGCTCAATTCTGGCTCCTCGTCGGTCAAATACGAGCTGCTGGATCCTGATTCGGGAACCGCGCTGGCCGACGGCATCATCGAGCGGGTGGCTGACTATGGGCAGGCGCTGGCCGCGGTGTTCGCCGCGTTGCCGAGCCTTGACGGGTTGGTGGCCGTCGGGCACCGGGTGGTGCACGGCGGACGGAGCTTCTACCGGCCGACTGTCATCGACGATGCGCTGGTCACCAAGCTTGACGAGCTGGCACCTCTCGCCCCGCTGCACAATCCGCCGGCCTTGTTGGGTATCGCCGAGGCGCGCAAGGTGCTTCCCGATCTACCCCATATCGCGGTGTTCGACACCGCCTTCTTCCACGATCTGCCGGCGGCCGCCGCGGAGTATGCCATCGACCGGGATATCGCCGAGCAGTGGCACATTCGTCGGTACGGATTCCACGGCACCTCGCATCGTTACGTCGGCGAGCAGGCCGCGCTGTTCTTGAATCAGCCGTTCAGTGAGCTGAATCAGATTGTGCTGCATCTGGGTAACGGTGCTTCGGCATCGGCCATCCGCGGTGGACGTGCCGTGGACACCTCGATGGGCCTGACCCCGATGGAGGGTCTGGTGATGGGAACCCGAGCCGGGGACATCGACCCGGGCATCATCATGTACCTGTGGCGCACCGCAGGAATGTCGGTGGAGGACATCGAGACCATGCTCAACCGGCGCTCCGGTGTGTTCGGGCTCGGCGGTGAGGTGGACTTCCGGGAACTGCACAAGCGCATCGAAACCGGCGATGAGGCTGCGCAATTGGCCTATGACGTCTACATCCACCGGTTGCGCAAGTACGTCGGCGCCTACCTGGCCGTGCTGGGGAGGACGGATGTCATCACCTTCACCGCCGGGGTGGGGGAGAACGATGCCGCGGTGCGCCGCGATGCGCTGGCCGGCCTGGCGGCGCTGGGCATCGAGATCGACGAGGACCTCAACAGCGGCGCAGACCGCGGCGCGCG
>Ga0075163_10001117_pt1 | contig 35763 bp, 32 predicted proteins | sample JI1023141ADNA_FD_71478 | JGI IMG/M metagenome (GOLD analysis project Ga0075163, IMG submission 71478) | Wastewater effluent complex algal communities from Wisconsin, to seasonally profile nutrient transformation and Carbon sequestration -... | ecosystem: Engineered > WWTP > Effluent > Algae...
CGCGGCCCGGCGGCGCGGCGCGGCGAGGGCTCGGGGCTCGGGCTGGCGATCGCGCGGGCGGCGGCGACCGCGATGGGCGGCACGCTGACCGTCGAGCCGGGGCGCGACGGCGGCACGGCGTTCGTGCTCGAGCTGCCGCGCGGATAGGGCCTGGGACTGGTCAAGGTGGTCCTGGCCGCGGCGGTCAGCGGCGGCGGCGGACGAGGCCCAGGACGCCGAACAGCGCGGCGAGGGCGGCGACGCCGGCGCCGCCGTAGAGCATCCACGGCGCGTGGCGCGCCGGCTCGGCGGCGGCCGCGGCGGCCTTGGCCGGGGCGTAGTCGGGCTTGAGCGCGACCGCGCGGCGGAAGTTGGCGCCCCCGTCCTTGCCGGCGGCCTCCAGCGCCTTGCCCAGCGCGAACTCGCGGCCGGCCTCGGCGTCGACGGCGTGGCTGCCGCTCGGGTCGATGCCCAGCGCCTTGCCGTAGGCGGTGGCGGCGCCGTCCCACTTCGCCTCGCGCTCGAGCGACTGCGCCAGCGTCAGGTAGATCGCCGCGGCCTCGGTCGGGTGCGGGATCTGGCCGGTGGTCGCCAGCAGCCGATCGAACTCGGCGATCGCGCCGGCCAGATCGCCGCCGTCGACCTTGGCCTTGGCGGCGGCGAACGCGGCGTCGTCGACCTTGGCCCGCTCGCCGTCGTAGTGCGCGAACAGCCGGGTGGTCAGCGCCGGCAGATCGAGCTCGGGGCCGCCGTCGGGGAACGCCTCGCCGAGCACGTCCTCGGCGGTCCGCGCCAGCTCGATCGCCGCGAGCTCGCGGTAGGTGAGCCACAGCGGCGTCTCCTTGGCGGCGAACTTGCCGCCGGGGAGCTGCAGCCGCTTGCGCGGCGCCGGCTTGGGCGGCGGCCCGGTGACGTAGTCGAGCCAGGCCGCGCGCGCGGCGGCGCGCACCCGCGGCGCCGGATCGTCGGTGAACTTCAACACCGTCGCGACCGCCTCGCGGTGGTGCGAGGCGCCGAACGCGCGCAGCTGCGCGATCCGCAGCTCCTCGTCGGCGGCGGTCGCGCTCATCGCCTTGCCGGGCTCCTGGCGATCGAGGCGCTCGAGCTGGTAGGTCGCGTAGCGCGCGCGCGGCGTCTCGGTGGACTGCGACGCGATCGTCAGCGCCGGCAGCGACTGCGGCGCCATCGCCCGCAGGCGGCGGCCGCACTCGTCGCGGTAGATCATCGTGTCGGGCGCGAAGGCGGCGTCGACGATCGCCGCGGCGGCGGCGCGGTCGTTGGTGGCGGCCAGCGCGCGCAGGATCGCGACGTCGGCGATCGCGTCGGCCTTGCCGGGCAGGGCGGCGTCGGCCCCGGCCAGCTCGGCGAGCCAGTCGAAGCTGTCGTCGGCCCGCACCTGATCGGCCTTCTGCCGCGACGGCGTCTCGAACTTGCCCGAGGCGTCGGGCACCGAGGCCTTGATCGCGCGCAAGACCGCGCGCCGCTGGTCGAGCGTGCTGGTGCGCGGGCGCTTGAGCTGCGCGGCGAGGTCGGCGACCGGGAGGCCGGTCAGCTCGGTCACCGCGGCGGGGCCGGCGAGCGAGCCCTTGGTCAGATCGGCGACGACGGCGCTGGCGTCGCGGCCGCCCGCGGCGGCCGGGCCCGCGGCGGCGGTGGCGAGGAGCAACGCGAGGAGCACGCGACGCATCCGCCCGTTCCTAGCGAACCTGCGCCGGCGGCGCAAGTTGTCGAGATCGTCGGCCATCGTGGCGGAAGGACGCGGGGCCGCCGCGCGATATTCCGCGCCCCCGCGGCCGGTCAATGCAGCACGCGCTGGCCGGGCAGGGTCAGCGGCAGCTCGGTGTCGAAGTCCAGGAACCGCAGCCCCATCGCCCGGGCGGCGCGCGGCTCGGCCCCCGGCGCCGCGAAGTTCAGGCACAGGTGGTGCTTCACCTCGGCGCGCGCGGCGATCTCGTCGTCGCAGTCGGCCATGCGGAAGTGCACCGTGACCACCGCGCCGAGCGGCAGGATGTCGGCGGTCTGGACCAGCATGCCGCCGGCCGAGACGTTGCGCACGACGACCTGGGTCTCGCCGTACAGCTCGCTCGCCATCGCGCAGGGGAACAACATATCGAAGCGGATATGGATGCGCTTGTCGCCGGCCACGGCGACCGGCTCGGCCACGCGAGGCGACGGCACGGGCGAGCGCAGCGACGGGGCTTCCGGCTCCCAGACAGACGGCGGCTTCATGATGTGCATGGTCGCGTGGTGAGCGGATGAAGTCAAAAAACGTACATGTAGGATAACGGCGCCATGCCCCCAGGTCCCTGCGATCCATTGTAAATTCGGCGGGTGAAGACGCTGGTCACCGGCGCGGGAGGCTTCATCGGCTCCGCGGTCGTGCGCGCGCTGGTGGCCCAGGGCCGCGCCGTGCGGGCCACGCTGGCGCCCGGCGAGTCGCCCGCCAACCTGGCCGGGCTCGACGTCGAGCGGGTCACGGTCGACGTGTGCGACCGCGCGGCCGTGGCGGCGGCGGTGCGCGGCTGCGACGTCGTCTATCACCTCGCCGCGATCTACAGCCTGTGGCTGCCCGACGAGTCGGTGATCTTCCGGGTCAACGTCGAGGGCACCAAGAACGTGCTCGGCGCCGCCGCCCGGGCCGGCGTGCGCCGGATCGTCCACACCAGCTCGATCGCCGCGATCGGCGTGCCGCCGCCCGGGCAGCTCGCCGACGAGCAGTTCGTCTGGAACCACTGGCGCGGCGGCAGCGCGTACATCCGCTCGAAGTACCTGTCGGATCTCGACGCGCAGCGCGCCGCCGCCGACGGCGCGCCGGTGGTGATCGTGTGCCCGGCGTTCCCGTTCGGCGAGGGCGATCGCGGCCCGACGCCGACCGGGCGGTTCATCGTCGAGGCGCTGGCCGGTCGGGTGCCGGGCTACACCGACGGCGGGTTCTGCGCCGTCGACGTCGACGACGTCGCGGCGTGCCACCTCGCCGCCGAGGCGCGCGGCCGGATCGGCGAGCGCTACATCGCCGGCAACCACAACGTCACGTACCGCGAGTTCTTCGCCGCGGTGACCCGGATCGCCGGGCTGCCGCCGATCCGCCGCCGGCTGCCGGGCGCGGCGCTGGTCGCCGGCGCGTGGCTGGCCGAGCGCTGGGCCGAGCACGGCGGGCCGCCGCCGCGGATCACCACCAAGGCCGCGCGCTACGCGCTGGCGACGGTCTGGTACGACGGCGGCAAGGCGCGGCGCGAGCTCGGCATGCCGCAGACGCCGCTCGACGAGACCATCGCCAAGGCGGTGCGCTGGTTCCGCGATCATCCCGTGGTCGACCCGCCGGCGCGCCGGGCGTAGACTCGCGGCGTGCGGATCGCGGCTGCGCTGGTGTTGGCGCTCGCCCTCGGGCGAAGCGCCGACGCGCGCGCCGAGCCGCCGATGCCGTGGCTCGGCATCTCGTACCAGCAGCTCGCCGGCGGCGGCGTCGTCGTCACCGAGGTCCACCCCGGCACGCCGGCCGCGACCGCCGGGCTGCGCGCCAACGACCTGATCGTCCGCGCCGACGGCGCGCCGGTGTTCGATCTCGGCGTGCAGATCCGCGCCGCCGAGATCGGCAAGCGCTTCCCGCTGGTGATCGATCGCGACGGGCGGCGCGTGCTGATCGCGCCGCGGCTGTCGGCCCGGCCGGCGCCCGACGAGATCGTCCACCTGCTGCTGGTCGGCCACGACCTGCCGGCGCTGGCGGCGGTCGACGCGCTCGGCCTGCCCGTGCGGCGCGACGCGTGGCGCGGCCAGCCGATGGCGCTGGCGGTGTTCGACGCGCGGTGCGCCACCTGCGCCAGCGACGTCGCCGGGCTGGTCGGCGAGCTGGCGGCGCGCGGCGTCGCCGATCGCGTGCGGCTGCGCGCGGTGGTGCTGGCCGACACGCAGGTCGAGCTCGACGCGCTGCGGGCGCTGACGCCGCTGCCGATCGCCGCCTGGCGGGTGGCGCGCGCGGACGGCGCGGGCCTCCTGGGCGCGCTCGACGGCCGGGTCGACGGCGTCGTGCTGGTCAGCGACCGCGACGGCCGCATCCGCTACGCGGCCGCCGCCTCGAGCGGCGAGCTGGCCCACGACGGCGCCTGCCAGGTCGTGACGGGCCTCTAGCCGGCCCGCAGGCCGGCTCCCGTGCCCGTGCCCGTGCCCGTGCCCGTGCCCGTGCCCGTGCCCGTGCCCGTGCCCGTGCCCGTCTCCGTTTCCGACCTGCTAGCCTCCCCTCGATGTCGCTCGTCCTGCCGTTTGGCGCCACCCGCCCGATCATCGATCCCGACGCCTACCTCGCCCCGCACACCTCGGTGATCGGCGACGTGACGATCGGCGCGGACTCGACGATCTGGTTCGGCACGGTGATCCGCGGCGACGTGATGCCGATCCGGATCGGCGCCGCGACCTCGATCCAGGACAACTCGGTCATCCACGTGACCAACGGGGTCAACGGCACCACCGTCGGCTCCCGGGTCACCGTCGGCCACCGCGTGATCCTCCACGCCTGCGACGTCGAGGACGACTGCCTGATCGGCATGGGCGCGATCATCCTCGATGGCGCGCGCATCGGCGCCGGGAGCGTGGTCGGGGCAGGTGCGCTGGTCACACCAGGCACCATCATCCCACCTGGGAGCTTCGTGCTCGGATCGCCGGCGCGGGTCAAGCGCGCCGTCGAGGATCGCGAGCGCGGCTGGATCGCGTCGAGCGCCGCGCACTACGTCGAGCTGGGTGCGGTGTATCGCGCCGAAGCGAGATCGCGCGAAAGCGCGATTGCACCGGCGACGCCGGCCCGTTAGCTTGGTGACGTGAACATCCGCTCGGCGGCTGCGTCGTACGGGGCGATGCGACGACGGTGGCACGCTCTGGCGATGGCGGCGACGCGCGTCGCGCGCGGCCTCGCGGTGGTGGCGATCTTGGCGCTGGTGGTGGCGCGGCCGACCGCCGCGCGCGCCGACAACATCGACGTGCTGATCAAGGACGCGAAGTCGGGCTCCGACTACAAGGTGCGCCTGGCGGCCGTGCTCGGCCTCGCGAAGGTCGGCGACAAGCGCGGCATCCCCGCGCTGATCGGCGCGCTCGGCGACAGCGACAAGACCGTGCGCGGCGCCGCGGCGGTGGCGCTGGGCAAGCTGATCACCGCGGCCACGCCGGCGACGACGCGCGGCCAGGCCAAGACCGCCCTCGAGAAGCTGCTGGCCAAGGAGTCGACCGACTCGGTGAAGAAGGTCGCGCAGAAGACGCTCGATCAGCTCGCGGCGCTCGAGGCCGCGTCGAGCGCGGTCACCACCGGCGGCATCTACGTGTTCGTCGACAAGATGGCGTCGAAGGCCGAGCCGGTCGAGGAGCTGCGCAAGCTGATGCGCGACACCGCGACCTCGGTGCTGAGCAAGAAGGCCAAGGACTTCATGCAGACCTGGCCGGGCGGCAAGGCGCCGACCAAGAAGGACCTGACCGCCAAGTCGGTGTCGGGCTTCTACCTCGACGGCACGGTCAACGAGTTGACGGTCAAACAAAAAGGCGCGTCGGCCACGATCTCCTGTAAGATCAACATGCTGATCGCCACCTACCCCGAGAAGAGCATCTTCGGCATGTTGACCGGCACCGCCAGCGTCGCGGGATCGAGCGACGCGAGCGACATCGCGCTCGCCAAGCAGGACTGCGTCGCCGCGGTCGTCGAGGACCTCGTGCAGTCGAAGGTGATCCCGACCATCCGCCAGAAGGCAGGCTCGTGAGCAACCGCGCCTACAAGCGGAGCTGGAAGAACCTGCTGATCAACAAGCAGTACCAGCTGCGCTTCACGTTGATCATGGTGGGCCTGGCGACCTTGCTGATGGGGTTGCTCGGCTGGTGGGTCATCCGGGTGGCGTCGGAGGCGACGACGGTGAGCAAGTCGGGGCTGCGCGGACAGGCGTGCCCGCCGTTGCCGGAGGCGTTGCAGGTGGCGGAGGAGGAGGCGGGGAAGAAGGGGGCGGGGATGGGGACCGTGACGGAGACGGGCACGGGCACGGGCACGGGCACGGTGACCGGGACGGGAACGGGATCGGGATCGGGCACGGGCACGGGCACGGGCACGGGCACGGGAACCGTGACGGAGACGGGATCTGGAACGGGATCGGGATCCGGAACGGGATCGGGAACCGGATCCGGAACCGGATCGGGCACGGGCACGGGCACGGGGGCGGAGCCGGCGGAGCCGGCGGAGCCGGCGGCGCCGGAGCCGGCGGCGCCGGATGAGCACCACCGGCGCGTGGTGATCGAGTCGAGCTCGATGACGATCGAGGAGCCGGTGGCGGCGCCGGTGATCGTGCCGGAGACGTTCGCGCAGCAGATCGCGGCGCACTACGCGTGCGAGTTCGCGGTGTCGTCGAGCCTGGCCAAGGCCGACCACAACTTCTACCGGATCGTCTACGTGATGATCGCGGCCGGGCTGGCGCTGATCATCGGCCTGGCGGTGATGGGCATCAAGATGACCCACAAGGTCGCCGGGCCGCTCTACAAGGTGACGCTGTACCTGGCCAAGGTGCGCGACGGTCGCTACGACAAGGTCTACGACCTGCGCAAGGGCGATCAGCTGGTCGCGTTCTACGAGCACTTCAAGCACGCCCACGCCGGCGTGGTGCGCCTCGAGCAAGCCGACGTCGAGCGGATCAAGGCGGCGCTGGCCGCGGTGGCGGCGAGCGGCGCGGCCGAGCGCGACCCGGCGGTGGCGCAGGCGGTGGCGGCGCTGACCGAGACGCTGGCGCGAAAGGAGAAGTCCCTTGGCGGATGAACCCGAGGTCCCGGCGGCGGTGGTCGTCACCGGCGGCAAGGTGCCCGGCGACGTCCCGGGCGGCAGCCCCGGCGGCGCGGGCGGCGGCAGCCGCAAGCACCGCAAGCTGTCGAACTACCTCATCGACAAGAGCCTGCAGCTCCGCTACGTGCTGGTGGTGACGATCGTGTCGGCGCTGATCGCCGGCGTGCTCGGCTTCATGATCTACCAGCAGGAGCACCACGCCTCGGGGCAGCTGTCCAAGGGCCTGGCCGAGCTGGCCGGCAGCGACGAGGCGCTCGCCGAGTACGGCAAGGAGTTCGCCGACGACATCAACCAGCGCGATCGCACGCTGGTGTTGCAGATGGTGGCGGTGGGCCTGGGCCTGACGGTGATCCTGTCGGGGTTCCTGCTGATCATGACCCACAAGGTGGCGGGCCCGCTCTACAAGGTCGGCCTGTACATGGAGAAGATGGCCGACGGGCGGCTCGGCACGATCACCGCGCTGCGCAAGGGCGACATGCTGCAGGACTTCTACCTGCAGTTCCGCGAGGCCCACGACGCCGTGCGGGAGCGCCTGACCCACGACACCGCGGCGATGGCCGCGCTGTGCGAGGCGTGGTCGGCGGCGGACACCGACGGCAAGGACGCCGCCGCGATCGCCACCCTGCGCGCGCACGTCGACGCCCGCCGCGCGGCGCTGTCCTGACCGCGGCGTGGTAGCGTCGCGACGATGACGACGCTGGTCGACCTCGGCGATCGCTACTGGGCGCTGGGCCTGCCGGCCGCGGCGCGCGCGGTGCTGGGCCGCGCGCACGACGCCGCGGCGCCCACTGACGCCGGGCCGGTGCGGCGGCTGGCCGAGCTGGCGCTGGCGGTGGGCGACGTGGCGGCGGCGCGCAAGCACGCGGCCGAGGCCGCCAAGCGGCAGCCCGGCGCGGCGGCGCGGGTGCTGCTCGGCTCGGCGCAGCTCGCGGCCGGCGAGCTGGCCGCGGCGCGGATGTCGTTCGCCGCGGCGATCGACGCGCCGGCCGCGACGCCGGCGGCCCGGGCCCGGGCCCGGCTCGGGCTGGCGTCGGTGGCCGAGATCCAGCGCGACGGCGGCGGCGCGGCCGCCAACGTGATGGCGGCGCTCGACGATCTGCTGGCGGCGATCGCCGCGCCCAAGGTGGCGGTGGCCGCGCGCGGCGAGCTGGCCGATCGCGAGTGCGGGCTGTTCGAGGAGATCATCGCGCGGGTGGTGGCGTGCGGGCGCACCGACGACGGCGTCGCCGCGTTCACGGCGGCGGCGGCGGCCGCGCCCGACGCGCCGCTGCGGCTGTGGCACGCGCTGTTCCTGGCGGCGCGGATCGCCCACGGCGAACGCGTGCTCGACAGCGACGTCGACGGCGCGCTGGCCGCCGAGGCCGAGGCGCGGCCGGGCTCGCGGGTCGTGCAGCTGCGCGCCATCGAGCGCAGCCTGCGTCGGCGCGACGCCGCGGCGCGGCCGGCGGCGATCGCGCAGCTCACCGCGCTGGCCGGGCAGCTCGAGCACGAGCCCGGCGCCGAGGCGATCGTCGAGCAGGCCCGGGTGTGGTTCCTCCTGGCCACCGCGCTCGAGGACGAGCCGGCGACCCGCAGCCGCGCCGAGGACGCCTACCGCCGCGGCCTGCGGCTGCGGCCCAGCCACGCCGAGGCCGCGTGTCGGCTGGCGCTGCTGCTGCTCGACCGCGGCGACGCCGACGGCGCGCTGGCCGAGATCGAGCGCGCGCTGCGCATCGACGCCGGCTACGGCCTGGCGTGGCGCAACGCCGCGCGGCTGGCCGATCCGGCGAGCCCCGGGCTGGTCGACGTCGTCGGGCGGCTGCTCGACGCCGCCGCGCCGGGCGCCAGCGGCGTGGCCGGCACCGCCGCGCCCCGGCTGGTCACCGCCGCCGCCGAGGTCGCGCGCGGCGACGTGCTGGCCGGCGTCTACGCCCACGGCCACCGCGTCAAGAACGTGCTCGGCATCATCGGCTCGCGCACCCGCAGCGCGCGCAAGCTGGCCGACGGCGAGCTCGGCGATCGGCTGCGCGATCTCGAGCGCGAGGTGATGGCGCTCTACGAGGAGTGGGCCCAGTACCTGCGGTCGATGGAGGCGTCGGGCCCGACCGTCGAGGTGATCGCGGTGGCGCCGCTGGTCCACGAGGTGGTCGCCGCGGCCCAGGCCCGGACCTCGGTGACGATCGAGATCCACGTCGCGGCGGCGGTGCCCGATCTGCGCGGCGATCGCATGCTGCTCCGCGAGGCGCTGGTCAACCTGGTGCACAACGCCGCCGACGCCGCCGAGCGCACCGAGGGCCACGTCGCGGTGTCGGTGCGGCCGGTGACCACCACCTCGGCGCCGGCGGTCGAGATCGTGGTCGCCGACACCGGGCCCGGCATCCCCAAGAGCGAGCTGCCGCGGATCTTCGTGCCCGGCTACACCACCAAGGAGACCGGCTCGGGCGTCGGCCTGACGATCGCCGAGCGGGTCGTGACCGCGCACCACGGCCGCATCCAGATCGACAGCGAAGAGGGCCGCGGCACCACGGTGATCGTGGTGTTGCCGTCGGATCTCGGCGGCTTCCCCGGGCTGGGCCCGCTGGCGCCGCTGGCGGGAGGCCGCGCGTGAGCGGCACGATCGTCTGCGTCGACGATCAGGCCGAGGTGCGGCGGCTCCTGGCCGAGGTGTTCAAGGCCCGCGGCCGCGACGTCCAGCCGTTCGACGACGGCGAGGCGGCGATCGCCTGGCTGGCGGCCCACGAGGCCGAGATGGTGGTGCTCGACCTCGACCTCGGCATGGGCAAGCGCACCGGCATCGAGATCTGCAAGAGCCTGCGCGCCGCGCACCCCGACCTGCCGATCATCATCCTCACCGGCCACGGCACGATCGACGACGCGGTGCTGGCGGTGAAGGCCGGCGCGGTCGACTTCCTGACCAAGGACCCGTACCTCGAGGACAAGCTCGAGATCTCGGTCGACAAGGTCGAGCGCATCCTCCACCACATCAACGAGCGGCGCCGGCTCGAGGACGAGAACCAGGCGCTGCGCGCGACCAACGAGCGGCTGCGCAAGCTGGCCGGCAAGCGCTGGCAGATCGTCGGCGACTCGCCGCCGGTGCGCGCGGTGCTGTCGAAGATCGAGCGGGTCGCGCCGGTGCCGCGGCCGGTGCTGGTGCTGGGGCCGCGCGGCACTGGCAAGGAGCTGGTGGCGCGCGCGATCCACACGCTGTCGCCGCGGGCCAGCGAGCCGTTCATCACGATCAACTGCGCGGCGGTGCCGGAGAACCTGCTCGAGAGCGAGCTGTTCGGGCACGAGCAGGGCGCGTTCACCGGCGCGACCAAGCAGAAGGAGGGCAAGTTCGAGCTGGCCGACGGCGGCACCTTGTTCCTCGACGAGATCGGCAACATGTCGATGGACTTCCAGGCCAAGATCCTGCGGGTCCTCGAGTACCAGCGCTTCGAGCGGGTCGCCGGCTCGGAGTCGATCCAGGTCAACGTCCGGATCATCGCGGCGACCAACGCCGACCTGCGCGCGGCGATCACCGCCGGGACGTTCCGCGCCGACCTCTACGACCGGCTGGCGTTCGAGGTGATCACGCTGCCGGCGCTGGCCGAGCGGCTGGCCGACGTGCCGGTGCTGGCGGCGTACTTCCTGTCCTTGTTCCGCCAGGAGGTCGCGGGCATCACGGTCAAGGAGATCACCCCCGAGGCGTTCGCCCGGCTGGCCCGCTACGACTACCCGGGCAACGTCCGCGAGCTGAAGAACGTCGTCGAGCGCGCGATCTACATGGCCCAGGGCGAGCGGCTCACCGCCGCCGACGTCGACGGCGCGCTGCCGCCCGAGGCTCACGACGCCGCGGTGCCGGTCGGCAACGGCTTCGTCGACGACCCGGCCCGGCCGCTGGTCGATCGGGTCGAGGCGTTCGAGGCCTACCTGTGCAAGGACGCGCTCGAGCGCACCCGCTTCGTGCAGAAAGAGGCCGCCGCCGCGCTCGGCCTGTCCTACGATCAGTTCCGCCAGCGCTACCGCAAGTACGGCCTCGGCAAGGAGTGACGCGATGGGCCTGTTCACCCGCATGAAGGACGGCGTCAAGGCCAAGGCCAACGCCGCGATCGACAAGGCCATCGATCCCGAGAAGGAGGTCGAGCTGGCCATCCTCGAGCTCGAGGACGGGCGCAAGAAGGCGCTGGCCGAGCTGATCTCGTACAAGGCGACCGCCAAGCAGATGGAGCAGGAGCAGGCCAAGTTCGACGAGCGGGCCGCGACCTGGGAGAAGCGGGCGATGGCGGCGGTCAAGGCCGGCGACGACGAGGCCGCCAAGCAGGCGCTGCGCGAGAAGAAGGCGGCGCAGCTCGAGGCGGCCAAGATCCGCAAGGACCGCGACGAGGCCGCGAGCTACGCGATCCAGCTCAACAAGAGCCGCAAGGAGTTCGAGACCAAGCTGCAGATCTTGAAGCTCAAGAAGGGCACGCTGGCGACGCAGCTGGCGTCGGCGCGGTCGGCGTCGGGCGACGCCTTCGGCAACGACGGCGAGGTCTGGGACAAGTTCGCCCGGGCCGAGAGCAAGATCGAGGACGAGGCGATCGCGACCGAGGTCGACGCGGCGATGCGCGGCGAGGCCGAGGCCGAGGCGGCGCTCGAGTCGTCGATCGCCAAGCTGCCCGCCGGCGCGGCCACCGGCGACGATGCGCTGGCCGCGCTCAAGGCCAAGGTCGCCGCCGAGCGCGAGGCCCGCGCCGCGCGGCTGGCCGCCGCGACCGGCAAGGCGCTGCCGGCCGGCGCGCCCGCCAAGCCGGCGGCCGCGGCCACCCCGACGCCGCCGCCCGGCCGGCGGGAGGACGAGGCGTGAGCGACGGCGACGACACCGCGCTGATCACCCGGCTGCGCGATCTGGCGCTGGTCGATCTCGACGCGCTCCTGGCCGGGACCACCGGCGATCACCACCAGGCGCTGCTGGCCGCGCACGCCGGCGATCTGCACGACGCGCTGACGCTGGCGCGCGCCCGCGCCGGCGAGCTGGGACGCGCGATCGCCGCGACCGATCCGCTGCAGCTCGTCGAGGCGTCGCCGGCGACGCGGGCCAAGGACGGCGGCAAGGACGGCGCCGAGCAGGTGGCGCGGCGCGCGGCGGCGCGGGCCCAGGCCGCGCGCGCGCTGGCGCGGATCGACGACGTCGCGCCGGCGGTGTACGCGCGGCTGGTCGAGGCCGACCGCCGCCGCGGCGGGGGCTGAGGCGCGGCTGGGCCCGACGATCGTCGGGCCGGCCCAAGGAACGCGCGCGAAAGGTTGTCCTATTGGCGCTGCCGTTCCTATATTCCGCGGAATGGCAGAGGACGAATCCGACCTCCTCACCCGCGCCCGCGGGGGAGACCGCTCTGCCTTCGGGGCGCTCGTGCGCCTCTACCAACGCCGCGTGTACGCCGCCGCTCTCCATGTCACCGGGAACCACGCCGACGCCGAAGACGTCGCGCAGGAGACCTTCGTCCGCGCGTACCGCGGGCTGGCCAGCTTCGATGGCCGCGCCGACTTCTTCACCTGGCTGTACCGGATCGCGATCAACACCGCGCTCAACCGGCTGCGCTCGGGGCGGCGCAGCCGGGCGCTGGCCGACGCGGGCGCCGCCGAGGTGGCGCAGCTCGGCGGCAAGCCCGAGGACCTGGGCACGCCGCGCTACGCGCCCGACGAGCAGGCCGCGCTGACACAAGAAGTAAGGACCGTGCTCGAGGCGGTGGCGGCGTTGTCGCCGACGCTCCGGGTCACGCTGTTGCTCGCCACCGTCGAGGGCCTGTCCCACAAGCAGATCGCCGCCGTGCTCGACGTGCCCGAGGGCACGGTGGCGTGGCGGGTCAACGAGGCGCGCCGCCTGTTGCGCGAGCGCCTCGGCGCCGCCGCTCCCAAGGTCACACGAAATTCGTAGGCGCCCCTGGGCACCTCGTGATACCGCCGAACCGAACCTCCGCCATGTCCGACGCCTCCTTCACCGACGACGAGCTCGACCAACGCCTGCGCGCGGCGACGTCCGCGCTGGCGGCGCTGGCCCCGGCCGGGCGCGTCGACGGCCTCGAGGCCAAGGTCCTGGCCGAGCTGGCCGAGCTCGACGCCCGCGGTGCGTCCGCCACGTCCCTGGAGTACCCGATGACCTCCGACACCGATCCCAAGCCTGGCTCCACCACCGTCACGCCGCCCGCGGCCACGCCGCGCACCGACGACTCGGGGCTCCACGATCTCCGATCGCTGGCGCAGGACACCAAGAAGCGGATCTCGCGGCGCATCACCAGCCAGCACGACGTCGACGAGCGGATGCTGTCGTCGTCGACCGGCAGCCTGCGCGCGGTGGCGTTGCCCGAGCCGGCGATGCTGGTCGCGCTGCCCGAGGCGCCGGCGACGCTCGAGGCGGTGAAGGCCGCGATGGACGCCAACCCGACGATGGCCGCGGCGGCGGCGGCGATGCCGCGCGCGCCGCGCAAGCGGACCGGGCTTTGGCTGGGCGCCGGCGCGGTGGCGGCGGCGGCAGCGGCGGCGATCGTCGTGATGGCCGGCGGCGGCAGCAAGAAGAGCGACAGCGCGCAGGTCGCCAGCGCCGGCTCGGCGGCGGCGCCCGCCGCGGCGCCCGGGCCGCGCGAAGCGGCCGAGAGCGCCAGGGCGGTGGACCCCGGCCCGGGCGCGCGCGCCGGCGATCCCGCCGTCGCGCCGATGGTGCCGCCGAGCGCGACCGCGCCCGAGGCCGGCGCCGCCCCGGCGCCCGCCGACGTGGCGGCCCCGCCGCCCACCGTCGACAAGGGCGAGGGAGACAAGGGCGAGGCCAAGCCGCCGCGCGGCGCCGCGGTCGGCGCGGGCAGCGGCAGCGGCAGCGCGAAGGACGTCAAGCCCGGCGCCGGCTCGGCCAAGCCCGTCGACAAGAACGCGGGCGGCGCGGCGACCGGCGGCGGCAAGCCGGGCGGGGGCGCGGCCGGTGGTGGCAGCGCGCCGACCGGCGAGAAGAGCATCGAGGACCTGCTCAACGACGCCTCGGGCGGATCGAGCAAGCCCAAGGACACCGGCGGCGGCGGCGACGCGCCGACCGGGCCGGTCAAGACCGCGCTCGAGCCCAAGGAGATCAAGGCCGGCATGAGCGCGGTCGCCGGCGCGGCCCAGGCCTGCTACGGCGCCAACGGCGTCGCCGGCCACGTCAAGGTGAAGGCCACCGTGGCGCCGAGCGGCTCGGTCACCAAGGTCGACGCCACCGGCGAGTTCGCCGGCACGCCGACCGGCGCGTGCGTGGCGGCGGCGGTGAAGGGCGCGAACTTCCCGTCGTGGACCGGCGCGCCGATGACCGTGACGTACTCGTTCACGCTGCAGGAGTAGCGCGGGCGACCCCGGGGGTTGCGCCGCGGCCGGCGCCGCCGCATGCTCGCCAGCCGTCATGGCCCACGCACCCCGCGGCAACTTCTTCGAGGACTTCCGGATCGGGCAGCGCTTCCAGCACCCGACGCCGCGCACGCTGCACGGCGGCGATCTCGCGCTGTACATCGCGCTCACCGGCGATCGCCGCGCGGTGTCGTCGTCGACCGAGTTCGCGCGGTCGCTGGGCTTCGCGCGCGAGGTCGTCCACGATCTGCTCGGCTTCCACGTCGTCTTCGGCAAGACCGTCGGCGACGTCTCGCACAACGCGGTGGCCAACCTCGGCTACGCGCGCGTCATGTTCCCGCGGCCGATCTACCCCGGCGACACGCTGACCGCCGAGACCGAGGTGATCGGCCTGCGCGAGCTGTCGGACGGCAAGCGCGGCATCGTCTACGTGCAGAGCCGCGGCCACAACCAGAAGGGGCAGGAGGTGGTGTCGTTCGTGCGCTGGGTGATGGTGCAGAAGCGCGACGCCGCCGCGCCGGCGCCGACGGCGGTGGTGCCGAGCCTGCCGCAGGTGCTGGCGGCCAGCGACCTGCCGGTGCCCGAGGCGCTCAACCTGGCGCGCTTCCGCGACCTGCGCTGGGCCACCGGCGGCACGCGGCTGTGGGGCGACTACCAGATCGGCGAGCGCGTCGACGGCGCCGGCGGCATGACCGTCGAGGACGCCGATCACATGCTCGCGACCCGGCTGTACCAGAACACCGCGCGGGTGCACTTCGACGGCCACGCCGGCCGTCGGCTGATGTACGGCGGCCACGTGATCAGCGTGGCCCACGCGCTGTGCTACCCGGGCCTCGAGAACGTCGTGCGGATCGCCGCGTGGAACAGCGGCAGCCACGTCAACCCGACCTACGGCGGCGACACGCTGTACGCGTGGACCGAGGTCGTCGATCGCGCGGAGCTGCCGGGGCGCACCGATCTCGGCGCGCTGCGGCTCAAGCTGTGCGCGGTGAAGAACGTCGATCCGACCGCCGAGCCGGTCGCGCTCGAGGTCGAGACCGACGGCAAGCGCGGCTTCGATCCGCGGGTGGTGCTGACGCTCGACTACTGGGGCCTGGTCCCGCGGTAGCGGGCCAGCGCGCGGCGGCGGGCCAGCGTCAGCGCGACCGCGGCGGCGGTGGCGGCCACGGCCAGCGCGGCGATCGCCAGCGCCAGCCGGCGCGACGCGCGCTGCCACGGCGGCGCCGGCACCACCACCACGGTGACCTCGGCGTCGCTGCCGATCAGCGAGCGCGCGCCGGTGGTGGCCGCCGTGCGGATCGGGCTGGGATCGACGGCGCGCGCCACCGCGATCACCGTCGCGCGCGGCGGCGCGCTGGGCGCGGCGACCAGCGGATCGTCGACCGGCAGCACCACCATCACGCGGACGTCGAGCACGCCGGGCAGGCCACGGACCAGCGCCGCCAGCCGGGCGTCGGCGCGGGCCTCGTCGGCGTGGGCGCGCTCGCGCGGGGACGGCGGTAGCCGCGCGTCGTCGCAGGCGCCGACCGCGATCCCGAGCGCGAGGACGAGCCGCGCGGCGCGCACGTCACAGCGTCCGCTTGCAGGTGCTGCACCACCACGCGCCGCGCTTGGCGTGCCACAGCGTCGCGACCCGACAGGTCGGGCAGTACGGGCTGGGCCGGGCGGCCATCGGCGCGGGCGCCGGGGCCGGGCGCGGGGGCGGCGGCGACAGCGCCGGCGCGTACGCGGGGATCGCCGGCGGGGCGATCGTCGGGACGTACGCGGGCGCGGCCGGCGGCGGCGGCGGCGCGAGCGCGGCGCCGCCGAGCGGGGCCAGCACCGGGCGCGGGCCGGCCGGCGCGGCGCCCCAGCGCGCGGGCGGCGTCGCGGCATCGTCGGTCGCGGCGCCGGGCAGGGCGCGCAGCGCGGCGATCGCGACGCCGGCCAGCGCGACGATCGCGCCGATGAACAGCCAGGCGCCCGGCGCGAGGTGGGTGTCGCGGCTCGGCACCGCGGCCAGCGCGCCGGCCGTCGCGGCCAGCGTGATCGCCGCGGCCACCAGCGTGGCGATGGCCCAGCCGCGGACCGCGACGCCGCGGATCGCCCGGGTGATGAAGCCCGCGGTGATCGCGGCGAGCGCGCCGACGGCGGCGGCCACCAGCCCGAGCAAGAACAGCGCGCGCAGCGCCGCGGCGCCGTTGCCGAACCGCGCGCAGGTGCCGAGATCGCAGACCTCGAAGCCCAGCGGCGATCGCGACAGGCCGCCGAACTCGAGATCGCCGCGCCACCAGGCGCGCTGCGCCAGCGTCACCCATGCCAGCACCACCAGGCCCGCGGCCAGCGCCGCCACGCTCCAGCGCCAGCGCGGCGCGCGGTCGTCGCCGGGGCCGAGCGGCCACGCCGCGCCGCTGGACAGCAGCGCGCCGCCGGCGAGCGCGAGCCACAGCCCGGCGCCGAGCGACGGCGTCCCGTAGCTGGGCGGCAGGCGCTCGATCGCCACCGTCGCCGCCGCGGCCGCCGCGGTGGTCGCCGCCGCGATCGCCGTCGCCGCGCGCAGCGGCGGTCGGCGCTGGCCGCCGGCGAACGCGAGCGCGACGCCGAGCGCCGCCGCGGTCACCGCCAGCGCCAGCGTCGCCCGCCCGGCCCACGCGAACAGATCGTCGCGCGCGCCGGGCCGCCCGTCGAGCGCGACCGCCTTGCACGCCGCGCTCGCGCCGACGCACTGCTCGCCGCCGGTCAGGCCGAACGTCGCGCGGGCGCCGGTGTCGTCCTCGCCGTCGATCACCCGCCACCACGGCATCACCAGCGCCAGCACCAGCGCGAACGCGGCCGCGGCGCAAAGCGCGGCGCCGACGGCTCGACGGTTCATGGCGAGACGGTACCATCGGACGCAGGTGAACGCCGCTTGCGCCCTGATCGCCGCGCTGCCGCCGCCGACGCGGCGCCGGCTGGCCGGCGGCCGCCACGACGCCGCCGCCGAGGACGCGGCGCTGGCCGCGCGGTTCGCGGGCGATCTGGTGGCGCTGCTCAACTGCCTGCGCGCCGACGAGCTGCGCGGGCTGTGCGCGGCGCGGCGCCTGGGCGACGGCGGCGACGCCGGGGCGCTGCGCGCGCGGCTGTGGCGGTGGGGCGCCGAGGCCGAGGCCGGCAGCGCGGCGCTCCTGGGCAGCGGGCTCCAGCCGATCCCCGAGACGCTCGGCGCGCGGCTGGTGCACGTCGCGGCCGCCCGCGGCGTGGCGCCGCCGGCCCCCGCGTGGCCGCGACCGATCCCGCCGGCCCGCGCGGCGCCGCCCCCGGGCGACGAGCCGGCCGACGTCGACGAGCTCTTGGCCGCCGCTGATCGCGCGCTCGGCGTGCGGCTGGCGGCCCGCGGTCGCGACAAGGGCGCGTGGGGCCGCGCCGCCGCGGCGCTGCTCGGCGTCGTCGAGCGCGGCGCCGACGAGCCCGACTGGCGCGGCGAGGTCGAGCTGAAGACCGTGCCGATCGCGCGCGATCGCGCCGGCCGCTGGCGGGTCACCGAGGATCCGGCGATCGGCATGGAGGGCGCGTCGCCGCTGGCCAAGCTGGCCCGCGTGCTGTGGTTGTGTCGGGCGCCGGTCGACGATGGCGCCACCCTGGTGTCGTGGTACTTGCTGGACTGGGACGCCGACGTGGCGCGCTGGGTGCGCCGCGATCTGCACACCCGCCCCAAGGGCCCGCGCGGCACCGACGCCCGCGGCTGGTACCTGCACAAGCGCTTCTTCGTCGACGCCGGCCTGTACGCCACCCTCAACGGACCACCTCGGAGCCACGCGTGAGAATCGACACCCTGCGCCTGGTCGGCTCGGCCCAGACCAACCGCGCGATGGAGGCCGAGCTGGTGCGGATCGCCGGCAAGACCGTCGGGCGCCGCCCGCCGGCGCCCAAGCGCGACGGCACCGGCCAGCTCGCGTACCCGTGGGACGAGCCGCTGGCCACCGCCGCGCTCGCGTACCACCGCACGTCGACCCGCGTCGTGCGCGATCTGTACACGTCGAGCGCGCGCCGCCTCGAGCCGCTCTACGACGAGCTGGCCGCCGACGTCGCCGCCGACGATCGCGGCTGGGACCGCGCCGCGCGCACGATCTCGGTCGAGGTGCGGCGGGTCGCCGAGTTCGCGGCCGGCGAGCGCCAGGTGGTCGGCACGGTCAAGAACGCGATCGTCGACGGCGCCCGCGCCCGCGGCGTCGCGCTGGCCGTCGACGGCGAGCGCCCCGATCTGCTGGTGGTGGCGCGGCTCGACGATCGCGGCCAGGTGCTGATCGGCCTCGATCTCACCCGCGGCACCCGCACCCGGCGCGGCTGGCGGCGCGACGCCGGCGAGGCGCCGCTGCGCGAGCACCTGGCGGCGGTGATGGCGATCGAGGCCCGCTACGATCCGCGCAAGGATCTGCTGGTCGATCCGATGTGCGGCGCCGGCACGATCGCGATCGAGGCCGCGCTCGCCGCGCGCGGCGCGCCGGTGCACGGCGACGGCCCGGCGCTGTGGCCCGACACCCGGCCGATCATCGTCGCCGGCGATCGCGATCTCGACGTGGTGGCGGCGGCGCGCGACAACGCGCGGCGCGCCGGCGTCGAGCTGATCATGCACCGCGGCGAGTTCGCGGCGATCACCCGCGACAAGCTCCTGGCCTGGGCCGCCGACGCCGGGACGGTGCCGCCGGCCGGGCTGGTCTTGTGCAACCCGCCGTGGGGCGAGCGGCTCGACGTCGCCGACGCGCGGCTCCTGTACGGCGCGCTGGCCGACTGGTGGCGCGGGCTCGGCGACTTCCGCGCCGGCATCCTGTGCGCGCACCCCGAGTTCGAGTACGCGTTCGGCGCGCGATGGAAGATGAAGAAGCCGATGTCGGCGTCCTCGAACCTGCGCGGCTACTTCTACCTGTACGAGCCGGGAGGCTGAACTACTTCTGATCTACCCTGAGTTCACGTGGATTGGTTCGCTTGCCGGACCAATGGCCACTGGTGTAGGGTCCGCGCGTGCGTCGCCTGGTCTGCGCCTCGATCCTGCTCGCCGCGTGCGGCGGCGAGCCCGACCTCGCCGTCGATGGCGGCGGCCTCGACGCCGCGCCGCTGCCGCGGCTACCCGACGACACCGCGCCGTGCAGCGAGTACGACCGGTGGCCCGACGCGCTGGCGTCGGCGCGGCTGCCGGTGCTGGTGCACTACCGCGGCGGCTTCGAGGCGGCGGTCGCCGCCGAGGTGCTCGCCGACGTCGAGCGGGCGTGGGACGTCGAGGTCGGGCGCCTCGGGTTCCGGCCGCCGTTGCCCGACGCCGGCTTCTGCGGGCCCGACGCGCGGCTCGACGTGTTCCTGTGGGCCGGCATCGAGGAGTGCTACGTCGACGTCGTCGGGGAGGATCCGGCGACGCCGCACGACGACGAGTACGCCTACGTCGTGATCGATCCGTTCGGGCCGTTCGGCGGGCCGCTGCTCGCCACGACGGTGGCCCACGAGCTCAACCACGCGCTGCAGGCCGCCGACGACTGGGACGACGCGCCGATCGCCTACGAGATGACCGCGGTGTTCGTCGAGGACGAGGTGATCGACGGCGACGATCAATACCTGGATCAGGTCGCCGACTTCCAGGCGCACCCCGACTGGTCGATCGATCGCGACGACGGCTACGAGACCTGGTTCATGTACGGCGCGGCGCTGTACCTGCGCTTCGTCCGCGATCGCTACTTCGGCGGCGACGCGGCGTTCATCGGCGACGTGTGGCGGCGGCTGCGCAGCCCGCTGGGCAGCGCCGAGCCCGACATCGAGGACGCGCTCGACGCGGTGCTGGCCGCGCGCGGCGCCGGCTTCGTCGCGTCGGTGCCGGAGTTCGCCCGCTGGCGGGTCTACACCGGCGCGCAGGCCGACGGCGCGCACCTCGAGGAGGCCGCGGCGATGGCGGCGCCGGCGCGGCTGGCCACGATCGCCGGCGCGGTCGGCGGCCAGGTGGCGCTCGCGCCGATGCTGCTCGGCTCGGCCTACGTCGACGTCAGCGCGCCGGCGGGCGGGGCGGGGCGGGTCGCGGTCGAGCTGCGCGGCGCCGATCCGGCGGCCCGGTGGATCGTGCAGGCGGTGCCGGGCGCCAGCGGCGACGGCGACGTGCTGGCGGTCGGCGCCGGGCCGGCGGTGATCGACCTGGCGCGGGCGCGGACGCTGGTCGTCACCGCGCTGCCACGCGGCGCGGACGACGTCGACGATCGCACCGACGACCGCCACGCCGCGACGCTGGTGATCACCCCGCGGTGATCGTCCGCCGCGTCGATCGCGAATCCCCGCGGCCGATCGCGCGTTGGATCGGCATGTCCTTGACGCCCGCCGCCAAACCCGCTCCGCTCGCCACCATGCGCATCGTCCTCGGCTCCCTCGTCCTCGCCGCCGCCTGCGGTGGCTCCTCTCGCTCCGCCGCGATCGGCAACGGCGGCACCGCCGTCGGCCCCGTCGGGCCGGCGCCGACGATCGGCTGGACGGCCGACGACGGCACCGACTGGGGTGGCGACTTCACCGTCACCGGCATGCCGGCGCTGGCCGCCGACGGCGGCAGCGTGCTGATCGCGATGACCGGCGAGGACGGCGCCCGCGGCGCGCCCAACCTGGCGCTCGAGGTCCGCGGTCGCGACGATCGCGCCACCGCCACCCGCGTCGTGCTCACCGCCGATCAAGCGGTCGGCGACGAGGCGCAGGAGCCGCAGCCGCCGCATCCAGACATCGACGGCGCCAACGCGTGGATCGCCGCGCAGCACGCCCGGGCCGGCTTCGCGCCGCTGACCGAGGCGACCGTCACCCAGGACGGCGACGGCTTCCTCGACTCGAGCCAGTGGCAGGTCGAGGTCGGCGCGATCGCGCTCCGCTTCGACGCGAGCGCGAACCTGGTGGTGACCGACGGCGGCAAGCCGGTGGTCGAGCGCTCGATGGACGCGTGGCTGGTCAAGCCCTACGCCCCGTACGACGGCGCCGGCCCCGACGAGCAGTGCGACAACCCCATCGCGTTGCGCGCGGCGTACGTCGATCCGGCTCACCGCGTCGCGGTGCTGCTGGTGGCCTATCGGGGCACCGACACCTGCTGGGAACCCGACAGCCAGTATCACGTCGTCGCCTGGTAGCTGCGACCTGCGACGGTGGGTGCGACGGTGCGCGCGGTCGCACCGGGCGCCGCGGTCCCGGGGAGTTCTGACCCGGGCCGTCCCATCCCGCCACGCGCGGGCCACGCCTGCGCGCCCGTGAGGGCCGCCCCGAGTCGGCGCGGATCCTGCTAAGCCTCCGCGCACGCCGCGCCCGTCGGTGCGCGTCGCGGAGAGACCATGGCTCGTTCGATCTCAGCGCTGGTGGTGGTGGCGGCCCTCGCGGCCCCCGTCGCCGCCGATGATCTCACTCTCACCATCGATCAGGCGATCGCCCGCGTCGACCCAGCGGCCGAGACGTTGACCGCGGCCCGCGAAGATCTGGCGCGCGCCCGCGATCAGATCGACGTCGCGAAGAGCGCGCGGCTGCCGCAGGTCAACGCCACCGCCACGATCCAGCACACGTTCATCTCCGAGTTTCAGGGCGGCAAGATCACCTTCCCGTGCGCGCCCGAGCCATGCACGCCGCTGGTGATCGACATCCCGATCGGCCAGAAGGACATCTGGCGCGCCGGCGTCAACGTCAGCCAGAGCATCTACGACGGCGGGCGCACCCGCCACGCGATCGCGCTGGCGCGCGCCGGCGTCGCCGCCACCGAGGCCGGCATCAGCGGCCAGCGCGCCGCGCTGGTGTTCACCGTGGCCCAGGCCTACTGGGACGCGGCGCTGGCGGTGCGCGCCGTCGAGATCGGCCAGGCCGCGCTGACCTCGGCCGAGGAGACGCTGGCGCAGACGCAGCTCGCGTTCAGCCACCAGGCCGCCGCCGAGTTCGACGTCGTGCGGGCCCAGGTCGCGCGCGACAACCAGGCCACGGGCCTCATCCAGCTCGCCGCGCAGCGCGACATCGCGATGGTGGCGCTGGCCCGGCTGATCGACGCGCCGCTCGATCGGCCGATCACGCTGGCCACGGCGCTCGAGGGCGACGACGCGCCAGCGGTGACGGCCGCGGCCCGCGCCGGCGCCGCGCTGGTCGACGGCCAGGCCGCGGTGGCGGTCACCCAGGTGCAGCTCGCGATCCAGGCCAAGGAGGCCGCGGTCAAGCTGGCCGCCGCCGAGCGCCTGCCCATCGTCAGCGCCACCACCGACTTCGGCGTGGTGGACTACCCCGAGGACCTCCACCCGTTCAACACCGACTGGCGCTCGAGCTGGTCGGTGACGCTCGCGGTGTCGGTGCCGATCTTCGACGGCTTCCGCCGCCGGGCCACCACCCGCGCCGCGCGCCGCGAGGTCGCGGCGGCGCGCGCCCGCCTGATCGACGTGCAGGAGCAGGTGGCGGTCGAGGCCCGGGTCGTCGACGCCCAGCTGGCCGCGGCCACCGCGACCTGGGAGCAGGCGCGGCGCACCGTCGAGCAGGCCCAGCGCGCCTACGCGATCGCCGAGCTGCGCTTCGCCCAGGGCGCGTCGACCCACCTCGAGCTGGTCGACGCCCGCACCCAGCTCGAACAAGCCGCCCTCAACCGCGCGCGCTCGGCGCGCGACGTCCGCGTCGCCACGCTGCGGCGCGATCTGCAGGCCGGGCTGCCGCTCGGCGCCGGAGGTCCGTGATGCGTTCGCCCATCGTCCTGTCCCTGTCGCTGGCCGCCGCGGCCTTCGCGGCGTGCAAGCCCGCGACCCCGCCGCCGCCACCGCCGCCGGCCGCCATCACGATCACCGCCGAGGACGCGATCGCGGTGCGGCAGACCACGCTCGAGACCGGGCCGCGGGTCAGCGGCACCCTCGAGGCCCGCGAGCGCGCCATCGTGCGCGCCGAGGTCGGCGGCCAGGTGGTCGCGGTCGGCCCCGAGCTTGGCGAGCCGGTGACCAAGGGCGCGCTGCTGGTGCGGGTCGAGGTCAAGTCGCTGGGCGACGGCGTGCGCTCGGCGCAGGCCGGCGTGGCGTCGGCCGAGGCGGCCTACGAGGTGGCCAAGAAGGAGGCCGAGCGCGCCGAGGCGCTGGTCAAGGGCGGCGCGCTGGCGATGCGCGAGTACGAGCGCGCGCGCTCGGCGATGGCGCTGGCGTCGGCGCAGCTGTCGCAGGCGCGGGCCGCGGTGGCCGGCGCGCGCAACCAACTCGGCGACACCACGGTGCGGGCCCCGATCACCGCGGTGGTCGGCGCGCGCTCGGTCAACGTCGGCGACATCGTCGCGCCGGGCGCGCCGCTCTACGACCTGGTGGTCCCGGCCACCATGCGGCTGCAGGCCGCGGTGTCGTCCGACGATCTGTCGGAGGTCGCCATCGGTCGGCCGGTGCGGTTCGTCGTGCGCGGCTATCCCGGCCAGTCCTTCGACGGCACCATCGCGCGGATCGCGCCGGCCGCCGATCCGGTCACGCGCCAGATCCCGATCCTGGTCGATCTCCCCAACCCCGGCGGCAAGCTGATCGCCGGCCTGTACGCCGACGGCCGCATCGCCGCCGAGTCGCGCGCCGCCGTCGTCGTGCCGCTGGCCGCGCTCGACACCTCGTCGGATCGCCCGTCGGTCATGCGGGTCAAGGACGGCGTCGCCGAGCGCCTGCCGGTGACCGTCGGCCTGCGCGACGATCGCCAGGAGCTGGTCGAGGTGACCAGCGGCGTCGCGGTCGGTGAGATCGTGCTGCTCAACCGCGCCGCGCGCGGCATCACCCCCGGCGCCAAGGTCGACCTGGGCAAGCCCGGCGCCCGACCGGCGCCCGCCGCGCCGGCCCCCGCCGCGCCGGCCCCCACGCCGGCACCCGCCGCGCCCACGCCCGCCGGCGCCACGCCGACGCCGCCCGCGGCCAGCGCCAAGCCCTCCAGCGTGGAGCCGGGCTGATGCTGATCTCCGACTTCGCGATCAAGAAGCCGATCGTCACCACCGTCGTGATGATCGCGCTGGTGGTGTTCGGGCTGGTGGCGCTGTCGCAGCTCGACACCGACGAGTTCCCCGAGGTCGAGCCGCCGGTGGTGGTGGCCAGCCTGATCTACCCCGGCGCGTCGCCAGGCACGGTCGAGCGCGAGCTGCTCGAGCCGCTCGAGGAGTCGTTCCAGTCGCTGTCGGGCGTCGATCACATCGACTCGACCGCGGTCGACGGCTACGGCGTGATCGTCGTGTGGTTCAACTTCGGCACCGACATCCAGCAGGCGACGCAGGATCTCCGCGACAAGATCTCGGAGAAGCGCGCCGACCTGCCGACCGAGCTCGAGGAGCCGGTGCTGTCGCGGTTCAAGATCTCCGACTTCCCGATCGTGTCGATGGTGCTGGCCTCCGACACGCTGGACCCGGTCGACATCACCGAGCTGGCCGAGCAGCGCGTCAAGCGCGAGCTGGGCTCGATCCCGGGCGTGGCGTCGGTCAGCGTGGTCGGCGGCACCAAGCGCGAGATGACGGTGGCGGTCAAGCCGCGCGACCTGGCCGCGGTCGGGCTCGGCATCCCGCAGGTGGTGCAGGCGGTCGCGACCCAGAGCCTGGCGGCGCCGGTCGGGCGCCTGACCGGCCCGCTCGACGAGCGCACCATCCGCCTGCGCGGCCGGCTCGAGACCGGCGAGGACTTCGAGCAGCTGGTGCTGGCGCGGGCCGGCACCCGGGTGGTGCGGCTGGGCGACGTCGCCGACGTGGCGCCCGGCGTCGAGGAGCCGCGCACCGCGGCGCTGTACAACGGCACCCCGGCGGTCGCCATCGACGTCAAGAAGGCCGCCGGCTACAGCACCACCGACGTCAGCGCCAAGGTCAACGCGAAGCTGAAGCAGCTCCGCGCCGAGCTGTCGGCCAAGTACCCGGGCACCCGGCTCGAGGTGGTGCGCGACTCCGGCGTGCGCGTCGCCGAGTCGGTGTGGGACGTCCAGAAGTCGCTGTTCGAGGGCGCGTTCCTGACGATCTTCGTCGTGTTCCTGTTCCTCAAGTCGTGGCGCTCGACGGTGATCACCGGCCTGGCGCTGCCGGTCAGCGTGATCGCGTCGTTCGTCGCGGTGCTGGTGTGCGGCTTCACGCTCAACATGATGTCGCTCCTGGGCCTGTCGCTGGCCATCGGCATCCTGATCGACGACGCGATCGTCGTCCGCGAGAACATCGTCAGACACATGGAGATGGGCAAGGACCACGTCCAGGCGTCGAAGGACGGCACCTCGGAGATCGGCCTGGCGGTCACCGCCACGACGCTGTCGATCGTCGTCGTGTTCGTGCCGATCGCGTTCATGGGCGGCGTCGCCCAGCAGTGGTTCGCGCCGTTCGCGTTGACGATCGCGTGCTCGGTGCTGGTGTCGCTGTTCGTGTCGTTCTCGCTCGACCCGATGCTGTCGGCGGTGTGGGACGACCCCGACGTCAACGAGGCCACCAAGTCGTGGCTGGTGCGCAAGCTCGAGTTCCTCGACCGCGGCTTCGACCTGCTGGTGCGGTTCTACAAGCGGGTCATCCGCTGGGCGCTCGGCCACCGCCTGGTGGTGGTGGTGCTGACGCTGGTGGTGCTGATCGGCTCGTTCGCGCTGCCGGCCACGGGGCTGGTCGGCTCGGCGTTCATGCCGATCGAGGATCGCTCGGAGTTCAGCATCCAGATCGAGACCCCGGCCGGATCCAACCTCGGCTACACCCGCGGCAAGGTCGCCGAGGCGGTGGCGCTGGTGAAGAAGCACCCCGAGGTGCTCTACACCTACGCGACGGTCGGCGGCGACGGCGGCACCGTCGACGCCGCCTCGGTGTATGTGCGGCTGACGCCCAAGCACACGCGGTCGATGCACCAGGACACGATCGCGCAGCAGGTGCGCAACGAGATCCGCGCGCTGTCGGGCGTGACCGCGTACATCTCGACCGGCGGCTTCGGGCCGTCCAAGCAGATCCAGATCGAGCTGACCGGCGAGGACACCGCCGTGCTCACCAACCTGGCCGAGCAGGTCAAGGCGCTGATCGCCACGGTGCCCGGCACCGTCGACGTCGGCCTGTCGAGCAAGGGCCAGCGGCCCGAGGTCGAGGTCGAGCTCGATCGCGAGCTGGCCGGCGCGCTGGGCGTGTCGGTGGCCGACGTCGCGCAGTCGCTGCGGCCGGCGTTCACCGGCCTCGACGTCGCCGACTGGATCGATCCCTACGGCCGCACCCGCGACGTGATGGTGCGGCTGGGCGCCGACTGGCGGCAGCGACCCGAGGACCTCGAGGCGCTGCCGCTGGTGCTGGCCGGCCCGGGCGGCGTCTCGACGATCCCGCTGGGCCAGATCGCCAAGGTCAAGCGCACGCTCGGCCCGGCGCAGATCGATCACAAGGATGGCGACCGCGTGATCGTGGTCGGCGCCAACACCGAGGGCCGGCCGCTGTCGGCCGTGATCGGCGACATCGAGGGCAAGATGGCGGGGCTGCAGCTGCCGCCTGGCTACCACCGCCGCCACGGCGGCGAGGCCGAGGATCAAGCCGAGGTGTTCGGCCGCATCCTGATCGCGCTCGGGATCGCGGTGATGCTCATGTACTTCATCCTGGTCGTGCAGTTCGGGTCGTTCATCGAGCCGGTGCCGATCATGGCGTCCTTGCCGCTGTCGCTGATCGGCGTGATGCTGGCGATGCTGGTGACCGGCTCGACGCTCAACCTGATGAGCATGATCGGGGTCATCCTGCTGATGGGCATCGTCGCGAAGAACGCCATCCTGGTGGTCGACTTCGCCAAGCACGCCGAGGCCCGGGGCATGACCCGCGAGGAGGCGCTGGTCGAGGCCGGCGCGGTGCGTCTGCGGCCGATCATCATGACGTCGGTGGCGATCATCGCCGGCATGCTGCCGATCGCGATCGGCTCGGGCGAGGGCGGCGACTTCCGCGCGCCGCTGGGCCGCGCGGTGATCGGCGGCGTGATCACCTCGACGGTGCTGACGCTCCTGGTGATCCCGACCTACTACGACATCCTCACCAACACCCGCGATCGGCTGATGCGGCTGTTCCGCGGCAAGCCGCGGGCGCCGCACGCCGGCCACCCGCCGGTGGCCCCGGTGGCCCCGCCGCCGGCCGCGCCGCCAGCGGCGTAGCGGGCGAGGGGCGGCGGGCGCTACTGCACGCGGAGGTTGAGCGTGTAGGCGCCGAAGGCGGTGGCGTCGAAGCTGTCGACGACGACGTACAGCGTCGCCGACGCCGGCGCCAGGTAGGTCGCGACCTCGGGGCTGGCGCCGTCGCTGCCGGCCAGGCAGATCGGCATCAGCGTGCACGGCTGGACGATCTCGACCGCGCCGTCCCAGCCCTGGGGCGTGAGCGTCGCGGTGAGGGTCTTGCCGGCGGCGACGGTCACCTCGTAGATCGCGTCGGGGCCGTCGTTGACGAAGCCGGTGCACGCCTGCGCCGGCTGCACGTCGTTGTGGTAGCCGGTGAGATCGCCGGTGATGGTCGCGCCGCCCGAGGCGTGCGCCGCGGAGGTGACGTCCTCGGCGCCGGCGCAGATGTCGTTGCCGGGCGGGCGGCCGTCGCTGCCGGGGGCGTCGATCGGCGCGTCGGCGCGGGCGTCGAGCGGGGCGTCGAGCGCGGCGTCGGCGGCCGACTGGGCCTGGGCGCAGGCCGCCGCGAGGCTCGCGGCGAGCGCGATGCAGGCGTCGCGACCGATCATCCGGGTACCGTACGCCGGACCGCGGCGGCGCGCCAACTACGGCACGCGCCGATGTGGCGGCGGTCGCGACGCGCTACCCTGGCGGGGTGAAGGCCGCCAGCGCTCGATCGGCGCGCGAGATGCTCGACGCGGTGCAGTCGCTGGCGCGGCTGGACGCGCTGGCGTGCGACGACTACGCCGGGCAGCTGGCCGCCGAGGTCGCCGCGCGCGACACCTCCGAGGCCGGGCTGGCCGAGCGCGACCTCGCGCTGACCGCGGCGCTGGGCACGCTCGACGGCTTCGCCGCCCGGGCGATGCGCATCCGCCTCGAGCACGCGCTCGCCGACGACACCGCGCTGCCGGCGGCGTTCCGCGCGACGCTGGCCGCCACGGTGGTCGGCTACGCCGACGATCTCGACCGGCTGCGCCAGCGCGTGGCGGGCGCCGTCGTGCGGGTCGCGCCGACCCGGGCCGGCGGCGTCGCCGACCTGGTGGTGGCGGCGGCCGAGGCCACGCTGGCCCAGCGCGCGGCGCTGATCGCGGCGGTGCACGGCATCGCCCGGGCCCAGGCCGCGGCGGCGCTGGCCCAGGTGCGGGCCGCCGCCGCCGATCGCACGCTCGACGACAGCGCCCGGGCGCGGTGGTCGTCGATCCGCCAGGAGCTCGAGGCGATCGTCGCTGCGCCGGCGCGCATCGCGGCGGCGCCGTGGGCGGCGCGGGTCGCGCAGCACGCGCCGCTCGACGAGCGGCCGACGATCGCCGAGCCGAGTTTCGGCGAGCTGATCGAGCTCGATTGACCGCGCCGGGCGGTGCGCGTCAGAAGCTGGTCGACCAGCCGAAGGCGACGCCGCCCGCGGTCGGCGCGACCTCGATCGGCGCTGGCGCGCGCAGCGCCCGGTACCACAGGTAGCCGCTGACGGCCGCGCCGACGCCGGCGACGCCGGCGATGATCCACGACGCGTGCTGGAGGTCGCGGGCCTGGTCGATCTGATCGGCGTAGGTCCCGGCGTCGGTGGCGTCGGCGGCGTCGGCCGCGGCGCTGCGGGCCTGCAGGTACACCACGCCGGCGCCGAGCCCCAGCGCGACGGTCGCGCCCGAGACGATCCACGCCGGGCGGCGGCTCGGGCGCGGCGCCGGCCGCGGGGCGACGACGGGCGGAGGCGGGGGCGGCGCAACCTCGACGGGGACCCGGGGCAAGATCGGGCGCACGGCCTGGGGCACGCGGCTGGCGATCTCGACGTCGACGTCGCGCGCGACGAAGCCGTCGGCGGTCACGTGCAGCGTGTGGCGGCCGTAGGGCAGCCACACCAGCCGCGCGCCGACGAGCACATCGGCGGGACCGAAGGCGCTGACCGTGAAGGCGGCGCCGCCGGGCGTCGGCGTCACGTCGATCGGCGCGAAGTCGCCGGTCCGTAGCTGATCTTCGACGGCGGCGAACACCGCGCGCACCGCGGTCAGGAAGCCGGGATCGAGCGAGCCACCGCGGGTGAGGCACTGCCCGAGGTAGAGCTGGGCGCGCGGCAGGTCTCGGGCCTTGTGGAACGCGACGCCGACGTTGCACAGCAGCTCGGGGCGCGGGTCGGCGGCGTTGGCGTCGCGGAACTTGCCGGCCGCGCCGACGAAGTCGCCGGCCTTGGCCAGGGCCTCGGCCTCGGCGGCCAGGGCGTCGGCCGCCGCCGGGTCGGCGTGGGCGACGGCCGGCGTGATCAGCGCCACGGCGAACACGGCGGTCGCGAACCTCACGCCGCCATCGTAGCCGACGCCGCGTTGCGCCGGTACCGCCCTGCGGTGATACTGGCAGGGATGGTACGGCTCCCTCGCGCGTGCGCGCTGCTCGCGCTGGCCAGCGGCGGCGCGTGCCTCGATGTCCCGCCGTTCCTCCCGTGCGGCGAGGCCGATCGCGACTGCGACGGCTGGCCGGTCACCGGGAACCCCGCCACCACCGATTGCCGCGACGACGACGGGAACGTCTACCCGGCGGCCTTCGACGATCCCACGACCGCCGTCATCGAAGACTGCTTCGAGGCCGGGTCCGCGGTGATGCTGGGGCCGGTGACCGCCGCGGCGGGCGGATGGCGCGTCGGCGACCTGGCGTTCGAGTTCGACAGCGTCTCGAAGATGCCGTCGAGCTTGCGGCTGATGAACGTGGAGCTGCTGGGCGGCAACACCGATAGCTGCGTCCGCGACGAGCGCGCCGTCGGCGTGTCGGTGTACCCGGCGTTCGCCGTGGATCACCACAGCGTGCAGGCCGGGCAGGCGACCACGCTGCGCGCGGGGCCCGCGCTGGCGACCACCCGCGTCACCTGGGCCCAGCAGGTGCCGATGGCCATCGCCGGCTTCGGCTGCGACGCTGCCACGACCGTCACCGGGACCATCGACTTCACGGTGCAGCCGAACGGACGCATCGTGCGCTACGATCGGGTCGCGGTCAGCGCCGGCGTGAGCACCTGCGCCGGGTGCGCCGACGGCGACGGGAACCCGCCGATCTTCACCTCGTACGTGACGTTCGACGTCCTCGATCGCTATCAGATCGAGCCGGCGGTGACGTCGACGGCGTTCCCGCTCGGCGGCTCCGCGACGAGCCTGCCCGTGTCGAGCGACCCGTTGACCGGGTGTGTGACTGGGCCCAACGCCAGCTTCCCCCAGGTCGCGATGGCGTGGCGGTTCCCGACGCCGGTCGCCGGGATGCGTGCCCGGACCACCGGAGACACGCACCTCAACTACGCGCTGGTCGTCGACTGGGTCAACGGCGCCGCGCTCGGCGCGGGCACCTACGAGCTGGCTACGGCGCTGGCGGCGGAGCAGGACGGGAACGTCGAGTGCTCGGCGGCGCTGCGCTCCGCGGCCGCCGAGTTCGCGCGCCCGCCGACCTTGACCGACACCAGCTTCATCGCCGAGCGCGGCGTCTACCGCTACACCGGGCCCGAGCAGGTCGGGGTGACGATCACGGCGAGCCAGGCCGTCGACGCCGGCGCGGTGATCGAGGTGCCCAACGTCAGCGAGCGCGGGGTCACCGTGTGGCGCAGCACCGGCGCTAGTTACGTCCGGCTCCGCCGTGGCGTGGATTACCTGCTCCAGCTCGAGCCGGCGCCCGGCGCGTCGCCGACCGCGGTGGTGTACCTGCCGACGATCGCCGACGGCAGCTCGATCGTCATCGCGGGCCCGGGCGGCGAGCCGCCGCAATGACCCACGACGAGCACGACAGCCACGACGCGAGCGGCGAGCAGCACGCCGAGGCGTATTGCTCGTCGTGCAACCAGTCGTTCGCGCCCGAGGTCGAGCGCTGCCCCAACGACGGCGCCCGGCTGATCAAGTTCGCGGCGTCGCGCGATCCGCTGATCGGTCGCGTGCTCGACGGCCGCTTCGAGGTGCGCGAGCCGCTGGGCCGCGGCGGCATGGGCACGGTCTACCGGGCGATCCAGCTGTCGGTCGATCGCGAGGTCGCGATCAAGGTGGTGCACCCCAAGCTCGCCGACGATCGCCAGGCCGCCAAGCGGTTCTTGCGCGAGGCCCGGCTGGCGAGCCGCCTCAACCAGCCCTCGGTCGTGCAGGTGATCGACTTCGGGCAGACCGACGACGGCGTCCTGTACCTGGTGATGGAGCTGTTGCGCGGGCGGACGCTGGCCAAGGAGCAGGCCGGGCAGCGCCTCGCGCTAAAGCGCGTGCTGGCGATCGGCGGGCAGCTGTGCGACGCGCTCGAGGCCGCCCACGCCCAGGGCATCGTCCACCGCGATCTCAAGCCCGGCAACATCGTCGTGCTCGCCGATCCGCCCGGCCGCGACCTGCTGAAGGTGCTCGACTTCGGGCTGGCCAAGTCGCTGGTCACCGACACCTCGTCGAAGGTCACCAACACCGACGCGATCCTCGGCACGCCGCTGTACATGAGCCCCGAGCAGGTCCAGGGCAAGGGCAGCGAGCCGCGCAGCGATCTGTACGCGCTCGGCTGCATCCTCTACGAGCTGTTGACCGGCGCGCCGCCGTTCGTCGACCCGTCGGTGAACCTGATCCTGGCCAAGCACCTGTCGGAGCCACCGCCGCCGCTGCCGGCCAGCGTGCCGCCCCGGCTGCGGGCGCTGGTGGCGCAGCTCCTGGCCAAGGACCCGGCGGAGCGGCCGGCCACCGCGGCCGACGCCCGCGCGGTGCTGCAGTGGGTGCTCGACGGCGGCGCCGCGGCGTGGCCCGAGCCCGACGTCTCCGACACCGTGCCCGACGTGCCCGCCGAGTTCGCCCAGACGATCGCGCAGCCGATGGCGCCGGCGCCGTCGGCCGCGGCGGTCACCGCGATCGCACCGACGCGGCGGTGGTGGCTGCCCGCCGCGATCGCGGTCGGGGCGCTCGCCGTCGGTGGCTACGCGCTCCTCGGCGGTGGCGGTGATGGCGACGGCGGTGGCGCGCGCCCGGCGGTGGCCCCGGCGGTCGACGCGGCGGCGGCTGCGCCTCCGGCGATCGACGCGGCGATCGCGGTCGACGCCGGGCCCGGGCCGGTCGACGCGGCGCCCATCGATGCGGCCGCACCCGTCGACGCGCGTCGCCGGGACGATCGCGATCACGGCGCGCGCGCGGCGGTCGACGCGGGCCCGCGCAAGCCGGCGCCGGTCGACGCCGGGCCGACCCCGCGCCCGCCGATCGACGCCGCCGAGCTGGACTTCTACCCCGGTAAGCGCTGAGGCGCGCGGCAAGGCCTGCGCGCGGTCTCAGATCCGGACCCGCAGCACCTCGTAGGCCTCGGCGTAGGCGTAGCCGCTGATCCGGCCCATCGCGCGCGCGAGATCGCGGCTCGACTCGAGGTCGAGCTTGGGCACCTGCGACGCGTGGGCGGTGATCGCGGCGAGCTTGGTGTCGATCGTCGTCGAGATGTCGGCGAAGCACTGGCCGATCGAGCGCGACTGCGCGTTCATCTCGGGCGAGCTCAGGAACGCCAGCAGATCGCACGGCGAGCGGCGCAGCGCCGACACCGTCGCGCGGTTGACCAGGCCGTGGTCCCAGTGGAGGTCGTGGGCCGAGTGGGTGATGACCAGATCGGGGCGGCAGTCGCCGACCATGTGATCGAACCGCCGCACCAGCTCGTGCATCGGCAGGTCCTCGACGCGGCACGGCCGGTCCTCGAGGATCACCAGCCGGGCGCCGATCACCTTCGCGGCGGCCTCGGCCTCGGCCCGGCGCAGCTCGGGCTGGTTGGGCACCGACACCACGACCATCGTGACCATCGCGCCCTCGCGGGCCAGCCGGGCCAGGAGGCCGCCGGCGCCGACCTCGAGATCGTCGGGGTGGGCGCCGAACGCCAGCACGCGGCCGCCCTTCTCCTCGTCGAAGATGCGGTTCACGGCGCGACCTCCGCGTGGCGCGCGCCGGCGCCGGCGAGGATCGCCGCGCTGTCGGGGCCACAGTTGAGCAACAGGTCGAGGAAGCCCAGGTGCGAGCAGAACCCGAGCTCGGGGTAGCGCTGCGGGTAGACCGGGTGCGTGAACGCCTGCCACACCACGGCGATCCCCGCGCGGCGCAGGGCGTCGACGTCGAGGTAGTCGACCGAGCCGCCGCGCCCGGACAGGTACATCTTGGCGCCGACCTTGTGGCACAGGTCGATGATGCGATCGGTCCTGGCGCCCGCGAGCTCGAGCGACGACGCGCGCAGCACCGGCCGGGTGATGCCGAGCCAGCGCCGGGCCAGGCTGAACAGGTGGCCGTCGAGGTCGGCCAAGGACGTCCACGGCCGCGCGTAGACCTCGGCCAGCTCGTCGCGATAGCGGGCGAAGTGCGGCGCCTTGCGGTAGTGGGTCTCGATCGTCAGCCAGGTGCGGCGCTGCCAGTCGTCGCGCGGGCTCGACGCCGACGCGATCCGCTTGTCGCAGATGCGCTCGCGCTGCGGGCCGCGCACCAGCGGCACGGTCAGCCACGCCGGCCCGTGGTTGAGCTTGAGCTTGTTGCGGTGCTGGAAGTTGCCGGCCTCGAACTGCAGGTCGTCCATCACGACGAATAGATCGGCCTTGGCCACCTTGTCGAGGTAGCCGAGCCACGGCAGGTACGACGGCTGGTGCGCAGCGACGATCATCGGGGGCCTCCCGGCGGTGCGGCGGCGGCGGCGACGGCGCCGTGGCCGCGGGTCTCCCAGCTGGCGGTGTCGAGCGTGAACAGCCCCAGCGGCGTGAGCAGCAGGTACGCGACGGGCATCAGCACCGCCATCGGCAGGAACGCGATGGGGTGGACCCGCAGCCACGGCGGCAGCCGCCGGGTCGACGGTGACAGGTAGTAGATCATCCCGAACAGCGCGATCAGCCCGACGTGGAACTGCACGAGGCCGAAGAACTGGCCGGCCAGCACGTGGGCCGCGATCACGAACGGGTAGACCAAGAGCAGCAGCAGCATCGACAGGTAGTGCACCGACACCAGCGGGTGCAGCTGCCACGCGTGGCCGAGGCCGCAGGCGAAGTCGACGATGTTCGAGCGCTTCCAGCGGAGCTGCTGGTTGAAGTAGCCGCGCAGATCGGTGGGCGCCTTGGTGAAGCACATCGCGTCCATCGTCATGACGGTGCGGTAGCCGCGCTTGATGATCTGCCGGGTCAGGAACCGGTCCTCGCCGTACTTGATCGGGATGCCGGCGATGTTGCGGTTCTCGAGGATCGGCTCGAGTTCGAGCAGCACGTGGCGGCGGTAGGCGGTGAGGCAGCCCGACAGGCACATCACCGAGCGCAGCGCCCGCTCGAGGTTCTTCAGGTGCTCCTGGCCGTAGTAGTACTTGATCGTCTGCAGCTTCGAGAGCCAGTTGGCGTTGGGGTTGGAGACGTGGACCCGGCCGCCGACCGCCGCCACCTCGGGGCCGGTGAACCGCGCGACCAGTTCGCGCAGCGCGGTGGGGTAGACGATCACGTCGGAGTCGACCGAGACGATGATCTCGGAGGTCGCCTCGCGCACGGCGTGGTTGATGCCCTTGCGCTTGCCCATGTTGTGCGGGTTGCGCAGCACCCGGACGTTGGCGTGCTCGCGGGCCGCCTTGCACGCCCACTCGTACGAGTCGTCGGTCGAGCAGTCGTCGACCACGGTGATCGCCAGCTTGTCGGCCGGGTAGTCCAGCCGCACCAGGCTGATGATCGTGTCGTAGATCGAGCGGCCCTCGTTGAACAGCGGCACCACGACGGTGATCGTCGGCTCGTAGCCGGCGATCGTCTCGTCGAACCTCCGGCCGCGCACCAGCGTCAGGTACAGCCCGAACACGTAGCGGTTCAGGAAGACGATGAAGATGAACAGGTAGAGCGGGAAGGTCGACATCGCGTGATCGCGCGGCGCGCGACGGCGATGACGACAGCAAGAGCGATGCCGCGGGCGCGCGCGAGTGATGTCGCGCGTTCGGCGGCGTGCGCGGTCGTACGATCGGGGCCGCGGCTACCCACATGCGGGGACTCTGCCCACGGTCGGTCGCAGCGCGGTGCGCGCGCGCACGCGCCGCATCCGCGAGTTAGGTGCGGCGCGATCGCGGCGCGCGCGTGGCGACCTTCTTGCAATTCCTCGTCGACGCCGCGCTCGCGCGCGGCACCCTATGCCCGAACCGAAGTTGCGATCCGCCCCGCCTGCGCGTCCGCGACCTGCCGCTCGGATCGAGCCGCGCGCCGCGCCACCTCCGACGCCAGCGGCGCGCGCGCCAGTCTGGGATGGCGCGCATGACACCGTCGTCGTGCCGGCGCTGCCCGAGGCCGACGTCATCCCGTTCGCGCGCGACGGCGCCGCGCAGCGCAGCCGCGCCCTGACCGCCGGCACCCTGGCCGACGGCTGGGATCGCGCCAAGCCGCCCGCGCTGGCGCCGCGCCCGCAGCACGCGCGCCGCGAGCCCACGCCACCCGCGCCGCGCCGCGACGCCATCGCCGTCGGCGCCGCGCCCGTCGCCGCTCCCTCGGCGGCTAGCGTCGCCGCCGCCGTCAGCGCCCGCCCGCCCACCAATCCCCGACCCGCCTCGTCACTGTCGCCACTGTCACCGTCCCGGTTCCCGTCACCGTCACCGTCCCCGTCACCGTCACCGTCACCGTCCCCGTCACCGTCACCGTCACCGTCACCGTCACCGTCACCGTCACCGTCACCGTCACCGTCACCGTCACCGTCACCGTC
>Ga0075163_10001118_pt1 | contig 35754 bp, 25 predicted proteins | sample JI1023141ADNA_FD_71478 | JGI IMG/M metagenome (GOLD analysis project Ga0075163, IMG submission 71478) | Wastewater effluent complex algal communities from Wisconsin, to seasonally profile nutrient transformation and Carbon sequestration -... | ecosystem: Engineered > WWTP > Effluent > Algae...
TCGGCCATGAGCGAGATGCTGGCCAGCATGAGCTGCGTATCGACGCGCTGCCGCCGATTGTCCATGGTATCCGGCAGCCGATCCAGCATCTGGAGCGCCGCCGCGAAGTGCTCGCGCGCCTCGACCAGCGCATGCATGCGCGTCGCTGCTTGACCCGCCTTCAGATAGCGCGCCAGCGCCTTATCTGCTGCTCCGGCGCGATGCCAGTGATAGGCGAGCACCGCATCCTGCTGCCAGTCGTCGCCATAGATGGCTTCAATCGCCTGCGCAACCTGCTGGTGCAGCTGCTCCAGCCTGTCGGCTGGGATCTGCTTGAGTATGAGCTCGCGGATCTTGTCGTGCGCGAACTGCCAGTCGCCCTGCTGGCTGTCGAGCACCGCGGCGTTGGCGCACTGCTGTAGCCACAGCGTGAGCTCCGCCTGACCGCTGGCGCGCTGGAGCACCGGCAGATCCAGACGCCGCCCGGCCACTGCGGCCAGCTCCAGAAGCTCAATCTGCGCCTCGGGAACCTGATGCAGGCGGCGGACCAGGATGCGCTCGATGCCACCGGTCAGCAGCTGCTCGGGCAGACCCTCGGCGGCGATGTTCGCAAGCTGTCCTGCCATCTCCGCAAGAGCGCGCACCACTTCGATCAGAAAGAAGATGTTGCCCTCGGTCTGACGGTGCAGGTACTCCACCAGCACCGGCTCGCGGCCCACCGCTCCGAGCATGGATGCGCTCAGCCGCGCAATCTGCTCCACGCTCAGGCGCTCCAGCCGCAGCGTCTGCGTGACGCGCAGGCTGCGCAGCGCTTCGCCCGCTTCATCCTCGCGGTAGTTTCCCAGCACCAGCACGCGCAGCTGATGCACGCTCTGGTGAATGAACTCCAGGAGCTCCAGGCTCTCGGCCTCTGCCCACTGTAGATCTTCCAGGATCACCAGCAGGGGCCGGGTCTGCCGGCGCAGCAGCCGCTCGATCGTCGAATAGAGCCGCCCCAGCGCCGCAGGCGGCGACACCGACGGAGGACGCTCGGCCGCGATGCCCAGCAGGCGCTCCAGATCCGGCACCACATCGCGCAGGATTCCGACCTCCTGCGCGGTCAGCTGCGAGCCGAGACACATGGCGCGCAGCACCGGCGTCCACAGGTGATAGCTGCTGCCGCCCTCCATCGCGCAGCGACCGCTTACGACCTGCGCCGAGCGCACCAGCGCAAGCGTGCGCAGCTCGCTGGTCAGCCGCGACTTGCCCACGCCGCTCTCGCCCGAGATCATCACCACCGAGCCCTGACCCTTGAGCGCTCCGGACAGCGCCATGGATAGCTGCTGCTTCTCTCTTTCGCGACCGATGAACTCGGCGCCGATGAGAAAGCTCTCGCGCGTGGCCACCGTCTCGACGGGCAGCGGCTGGCGCAGGGCTTCGCTGAGCTCGCGGATCACCTGAAGCGCGTCCTGATATCGCTGCTCCGGAGTGCGCGCCAGCAGCTTGGTCACCAGCGCAACCAGCGGCTGGGCGCTGCCTTCCAGCCCCGTGAGCCGCGCTTCCAGCGCATCTCGATCCGCCGCAGTCTGACCGAGCTGACGGCCGCTGAACGTGAACTTGTCGACGAGCTCGGCGGCGCCGGCGGCCAGCGTCCGGTCGGCTGCTTCCCCGAGCACGCTGCTCAGGAATCGCGTGCGACTGCTCGCGTCGTGCGGAAAATGTCCGGTCAGCATCTCGAACGCCAGCACGCCGACCGCATACAGATCCGAAGACGGACTGGCGGCATGTCCCAGAAAGAGCTCCGGCGCCATGTAGTCGAGCGTGCCGGCCAGTCGCCGGCTGGCGCCAACCGCGTCCGCGATGCCGAAGTCGACGAGCTTCACCTGCCCATCCACCACCAGCACATTGCTTGGCTTCACATCGCGATGCAGGATGTTGCGGCGGTGTAGATAGGCCAGCGCCTGTAGCAGCTGCACCAGCAGATCGACCTTCTTGCGCACGCCCAGATTCGCGCTCGCCTGCAAGATGCTCTGCGGCGCTTCCAGCAGCTCCATCGTGAAGAACGCATGGCGCTGCTCATCAAATCCGTAGTCGAGCACGCTCACGATGTGCGGATGGTGCAGAGACGCCAGCGTCTGAAATTCCTGCGCCAGCGTCAGCCGTCCATCCATCTTGCCGGCCAGCGTGCCGCCGCCTGGAATCAGGTGCTCGACCTCAGGACCCGCGCGCATGCACTTCAGCGCCACCGGGCGTCCGGTCAGACGATGGATCGCCCGGTACACCACGCCCATGCCACCCTCACCGAGCTTTTCGTGCAGCAGATATTCGCTGCTGACAAAGCCCGAAGAGATCCCCGTTGCGAGCTTCATGTCGACTGAGGGCGGCAGCGGCTAGTCCCGTCCCACGAGCGAGCCAGGATTCACCATCTGGGTCTGGAAGTCGCGGGCCGTGCGCACCATCAGGTGCTGGCGCACCTGATCCAGCGCTGCCTGCGCGCGCGCCTCACCGGCCCGCAGCATGCCGTCCAGATCATCGAGCGTGCCGATGAGCCCCTCGCTGAGCTTGTGGTGGAGCTCGGCGAGCTCGCTCGCAGGGTAGGGCGCCGGCACATCGGGCAGCGCCCCCAGCGTCAGGCTGCGCTGTCGAACCCGCTCGGCCGCCTCGCCCGTGCACTCGCCCACCGTCTGGGCCAAGGTGCGATAGAGCGCGGTCATCTCGTTGTGCTCCGCAGCGATGGTTGCGGGCTCGGCCTGGAGGCGCTGAATCGCGCCCTGGAGCAGCGTCTGCGCCATCAGCAGCGCCACCTTGCTGCGGCTCGACGAGAGGTCCGGGGCAATCTCCCGGTTCATGGCGACGATGACGGCGCGGAGCAGATCGGAAATGCTGGGTTTTGTGTACATATGCGCTGTCTCCTATCGCTATTTGGCGGCCTGCGGCTGGGGATAACCGAGAAGCTGCGTAAAGCCCATGCAGCCCGCGAACACCAGCTGAAGCAAATACAGGTGCAGGAGCTCGCTGTGCTCGCCGGCAATGCGCCGCTTGATTGCGGCAATCGGTGTGGCGCTTACGCTGGCGAATCCGAATATCTGGAAATAATATAATTCTTCCAGCGTAATGTTGAATCCGGTCAGGTGGTTGTAATATCCCAAAAATCCACCCGGATAGTTTACCCGATTAAAGAAGTTCGTACCCGAAGCCGCATCCATGAAGCAGAACCAGCCCAGGTCTTCACGCGGATCTCCAAGGTGGGCATTCTCCCAATCGACAATCGAGAGAATCTTGCCATTCTTGAAGACGATATTGGCCGGATTCAGCTCGCCGTGCACGACGCGCAGTGGCAGCGGTCGCGGCCGGTTGCGGCGCATGTGAAGAAAAGCATCATAGAGCACTGGCAGGGTATCAAAGTCGATATTTTTATAGTTATTGATAAAGAAATTCAGCATCCCGTCCATGTAATGGTCCCAGGTATCCGGAACCATGCCCAGCTGGCGCGGGTCATCGAGCAGGTGGTCGTGATTGAGCAGGTTGACGTCGGCCAGGTGCAGCGCCGCCACCTTCTCGCAGAGGTCGCGGGCAACGCTCTCCGCTTCGGCCGCGGTCTCGGGGCTCTTGACCAGCGACGTCGGCTCGGTGCAGCCGAGCACGCGCTCGATGAACATGCTGGCTTCGCCGAAGATCGAGCGATCCATCTCGGCAAAATAGCTCTTGGGCACGGGTACCGAGGTATGCTCGCGAAGCCGATTGAGCAGCTTATGCTCTAATTCCCGACTGTTTGGCAGAATCGCCGAGACTTTGGGCATGTCGCGCCGAAAAATCAGTGGCAGACTGGATTTTTCGCCATTGCTATGGATATTCAATTCAAAGCTATATGTTGTTTTCGAATAGCCACCCAGAAGCTCTTTTAGATCACTAATTGATAGCGAATCATGACCCTCCCAGCGCTTTTTGAGATAATCCGTGATTTGATCTTCAAGCGTGCTCATGGAACCTCCTGAGGTAAGGCGCGGCAAGGGCCTGGATGCCAAGCAAACTTCCCATTGTGGGGTGGGCATCCGAAGGCGGTGGCAGCTGCGCCACCGTGATCGACAATTTGTCATTAATTAGTAATACAAACAACAATATTGTGGTCGCGGCACGCCCCAGGAGATTGAGCCGGTGGTCGAGCCTTGAGCGACGCTGATTTTTGATCGATCGACGGCCGCACAAGCGCTGGATAAGTGCTGGATCTAACAGGAGATGACTATGTGTGCGTGCTAACCTGAGCCCGCGATGAGGTACTCCATGAACAGAGCCCCCTGCCATTGGATTGTCCTGGGAACGCTGCTGGTTGGCTGCAAGGACAGCGGCCCCAGCGCGGCCGATGGCGGCATCACCTTTGCGCCGCTGCGCATCGACAGCGTGACAGCGCGCACGCACGTCGCCGATCAGATGCGCACCGCCATCGAGATGCAGCTCTCGGGCGAGCCGCTGGCCGCCGCAATGGGGCGCACCGTCGCCGGCTTTGTGCACTACTCGTCGGCGACGGACCAGTATCAGATCTCGACGCCGGACATGGGCCTGAAGGGCGTGAGCTATGTGACCGACACCGCCGGCTTTTCAACCGCGATCGAGAGCTACGAGTACTCGAAGATGGCCATGAACCACCTGTCGTTCGAGTCGGGGGCTGGCCTGTCGCTCATGTATGGACCGCGGCTGAATCCCAGTGGACAGAGCGGCGCGGCGGCGCTGGGCCTGTTGCGCAATCGCGTGCAGACCTTTGCGCTGGCGAGTCGGGCCGGTGCGACGTCGCCGCCCAGTCCGTGGGTGGTGGTGCCGGCGCCGAGCGACAATCCGCTGAACCGTCTGGGATTTCCCGGGCTGTGGCCGCAGTTTGCCGAGTTCCGCTCTTATGACCCGACGCTGGCTCCATCGCGAGAGGCGCAGAGCAGCTGCACCAACACCGGTGCCAACGGCGGCGTCTTCAGCGTCGCCGGATATGCGGGCAGCGCCAGCTTTCAGATCACGGACTACGAGTGCAGCAGCAACAGCCTGCACCTGGTCAATCGCGACGCGCAGGTCGAAAAGGTGCTTCAGGTTGACGCGCTGGGACTGTCGGCGTGGAAGCAGGCGCTGTGGGTCATCAACTACTTTCAGCTGGTCCACGATGTCAGCGGTCTTGCGCTGACCGCAGTGGACGAGATCGATATCTCGCAGGTGGGACAGCCGGGCAACACAGTGCAAGCCAGAGACGGAGAGCCGCCCACACCGGGCATGCCCGGCACCTACATCGGCTCCACAGATCTGGAGGGCTTTCAGGGCCTGCTCATGACCGAAGAGATCGACAACAAGGCGGAGCTGCTGCTGAAAAAGCTGACCACCAGCGATGGCGTGGCGCTGGGCGGATTTGCAAGTCTGAAGAGCGCGCTGGCCTATGACTACCAGGCGCCGCTGCGCTACTTTCCGCACGCGGTCGCGGTCAGCGAGCAGCCTGGCAGCGCGGGGGCAGAGCCGCAGCCGAGCGGCTTCGCGATACAGGATGGCGGCAGCCAGCTTGCGGATCTGACCGCGCTCCTGGGCGCCTATTCCGAGATGTTTGCGCTGACCGATCGCAGCAATGCTCAGGTGGGCGGATCGTCGACGGTGCGGCCCGTGTTCGATGGCGATCCATTTCCGTCCGACAACGGCCTTCCGGATGGCGAGCAGTCGCCGCACGATCGGGCGCTGGCGCTGCTCAAGGTTGCGCTGGTGAACCTGGATCGACTCCATGTCGATCCAAAGAGCGGAATTTTATGTGACAGCGCGCAGGTGGATGGCGCGCAGATCTCGCGCTCATCGCACGCAACCACGGTGGAGATTGCCTATGCGCTGGTCGCGCTGCGCACCGCGTACCGGGCGCTCACCTCACAGCTGACGCTCTACTCGGACGCCACGCCCGATCGCATCGCCAGCACCAGCGCGCTCGACGGTACATCCATGGCTGGCGCACCCGGCGGCGCCACAGTTGCGGCGCGGCTGGCGCAGCTCATCGCAGCCCATGCCGATTTCTTGAGCAACAAGCTGCTCGCTGCGGATGGACTTGCGCACAACGGCTACAACGTTGCGACCGGCACGCCCGATGCGTCGCCCACCACGCTGGAGTCGCAGGCCGCCGCGGTGCGGGCGCTGTTCGAGGCGTACCTGAGCACCAGCCGCGAGGAGTATCGGGCGCGCGCGCAAAAAGCCTATGAGGTCCTGGATGCGCGCTTCTATCACCCGACGCTGCGCATCTACCGTCCGGTGCTGGATGAGGAGCGCAGCTTTGTCTTTACCGCAGCGCGCTTCGGCATCCTTCAGAGCGCACTGCGCCAGATGTACATCCATGTTGGCGCGCGCCCCGGAAACGAAGCCGTGCGCGCCGTGCTGGAGCAGCGCCTGGGCCGCCTGAACAAGCTGGTGCTCAACGGCTGGGATGATCGCAATGGCAACGACAAGGTCGACTATCCCAGCGAGTGCATGCTGCGGCAGGCGGATGTCTCGCGCGGCGGTCTCCAGATGGGCGAGCGCTGGCTCACCGGAGAGATCAGCCTGGAGAGCGACTTCGATCGCGACTGCGTGCCCAGCCTCTCCTGGCTGAGCGTTCCGGCGACGCTGGCGGCCGAGCTCCGGATTGTTCCCGCGAACTGACAAGATTGCCGGTGCCGCTGCCTGGGCGCCGGCTGCCCTGTATCTGCTTACGGTGGCGCTGCTCGGGCGGCAGACCGTGGGCGACGGCTATGACGGCGTCGGCTTTGTGCTGGCGATCGATGCTTTTGATCTGGTGCGCTTCCAGCCGCAGCCGCCCGGATATCCGCTGCTGGTGGCGCTGGGGCGCCTGATCCATGCCTGCGGCATTCCTGCTGCGGCTGCACTCGCGCTTGTAAACGCGGGCCTGCTGGGCGCTGGAATTGCAGCGTGCGCTGGGGCGCTTCGGCGCGCGGCCGGCAGCCCGGTCGCGGTGCTTTGGTCGCTGCTGCTGGCGCTGTCGCCGCTCTGCTGGGCGCTTGCAATCGCAACACTCAGCGACGGTGCGGGGCTGGGTGCGCTGCTCTTGGCGCTGAGCCTGCTTGCGCAGGATCGCCCCGCTGCCTTGCGCGCTGCGGGCCTGGTGTGTGCTGCTGCGCTGGGTCTGCGCCCTCCGTACGCGCCGCTGGTCTTCATGCTGATTGGTGCGTTCGGGATCTGGCGCGGCTGGCGAAAAATGGCACACGTGTGCCTGTTTGCGCTGATCGGAACGCTCCTGTGGCTGGTGCCGTTTTCCTGGCTCGTGGGACCGGCAGACCTCTGGCGCCTGAGCACTGCGCATCTGCGCGGACACTTCAACACCTTCGGCGGACCTGCGCTCGCGGAGCCCGCAACCAGTGCGCGCGTGCTGAGCCTGATCAGCGGACTGTGGGAAGCGGCGCTGGGACCGTGCGCGCTGCTTGCGGGAATCTTGCTCGGGCTGGCGCTGTGGATCCGCCCGCCGCGACAGCTGCCGTCCAGCTGTGTGCGCTTGATCGGATCTCTGCTCGCAGCGCTCGCCATCTACGCGGTGTGGGCTATGTTCGGGCTGTCGGTGAGCGGCCCGGCACGGCATCTTCTGCCCGCAGTGGTCATGCTCGTTGCGCTGCTGGCCGTGGTCATGGGCCAGGCGCTACAGGTGCAGGGCAGCGGACGGGCGCGAGCGCTGCTGGCCGCGGGCGTGGGTCTGCTCAGCTGCCTGCTGGGCATCTCCAGTGCCCGGTCCATCTGGGCCTTCCGGCAGCCTTCGCCCGGCGCTGCGCTGGCCGACTACGTAGCTGCGCACCATCCGCCTGGCACGCTCCTATATGGCGCTGCTGCTGCTCGCTTTCTCGATCTGCACTGGGGGAGCGGCAGCGCTCATCAGACGCGCCTTTTTGGGGACATCCTTGTCGAGGCTGAGCGGCTGGATCGCCTGCCCGCGGAAGTGCTGCTCACTTCAGAGGTCCAGGCGGCCTCCGCGCATCGCCTGCGCACGCTGGCGAAGTTCTGTTTCCATCCGCTGCTGCCCGCAGCCCTGCGATTCGAGATCCATCCTTCCCAATGTGTCGAGCTGCGCTCCTATCGATTTGAGCGCTAGTTGCTGCCGTGGTATGGACAGCCCATGTTGTCTCGCGCACACGCGAACCCCCGAGTCGACGCGACCGAAGGGGCTACCCAGCTTAGGGGTTTTTTCTACCCTCTGGCGCAGAGCCGGCTCCTCGGTCATGAGCCGCTGGAGCGCTCACTCGCCGGGCAGCGCATTGCGCTCTATCGCGACGCTTCGGGCCGGGCGCATGCGATCGATGCCCGCTGCCCGCATCGCGGCGCCAACCTGGCCGATGGCCGCGTCGTGGACGGCTGCCTGGTCTGTCCCTATCACGGCTGGCGCTTTGCGAGCGATGGCCGCTGCGTGCAGGTGCCATCGCATCCCGATCGACCGATTCCGGCGCGCTCCACCGCGCGAACCTTTCCGGTGGTGGAGCAGCAGGGGCTCATCTGGGCGCGTCTGGATAGCGACTCGGCCGCACCCATGCCGCCGCGCTTTGCCATTGCCGACAACTCCGCCTACCGCAGCTTTATCGTCGAGGCGCGCTACCCCGGACCGGCCGATTGGTGGATGGAGAACTTCATCGACATCTCGCACGTTCCGTTCGTCCATCAGCGCACGTTTGGCGGTAGCCGTCCCGCGGTTAGCACCGGTCCGGTCGAGCGGCGCGCCGATGAGCTGGGCTTTTCGGCCCAGGTGCAGGTGCGCTACGAGTACGGTCTGCTGGCGCGACTTTTTCATGGCACCATCCGCCCCTACACCGAGGACGCGCACTTCGACATGACCGTGCCGGCCACTGTCTATCTACAGAACGACATGGGCCAGGGGCGCCGGCAGGAGATCGCCCTGTTCGCAACACCCGAGGACAGCAACACCACGCGCGTGATCCTGGTGGTCTGGCGCAACTACCTCAAGTGGGTGCCGATGGGCGACCTGCTCGGCCAGATCTTTACGCGCGTGGTGCTGAATGAAGATCGCAAGATTGCCCAGCGCAGCGTCAGCACCCTCCAGCATCCGGAGCAGGCCGTGATGGCTGCCGATGGTCCTGCGCAAGAGCTCATCCGACTGCTGCGCCTTTGGCGCGAGCGCGAGCGCGAGCGATGCGGCTCAGCCGCGCAACTTCAGGCCCAGGCCGGCTGACGAACAGGCTGATCTTGCACGCGAAAGCCCCTCCCGACCTGCGCGAGGCCAAGGATTCCCAGGACCTGCGCGAGATCCTGCGCAGCGGTTTTGACGAGTTTGCGGAATGGGTCAACCCTGTTGCCGCATCTCGCGCACGCCTTTCGGGCGAGCCGGTGCAGCTGCTGCGCGTCATGGATGGAAGCGCGCTCGCGGATGCGGATGGGCGCATCTATCAGGACTTCCTGTCCGGCTACGGCACGCAGGCACTTGGGCATCGCAACCCGCGCGTTGCCGCTGCGCTGCGGGCATTCTTGGACTCGGATGCGCCCTCCTTTTTCACCTCGGGCGTGAGTCCATTTGCCGGCCGTCTTGCCCGGCAGCTCGGCGAGCGCACCGGGTATGGCAGCATCAGTCTGGCCTCAAGCGGCACCGAGGCCATCGAGGCGGCGCTCAAACTGGCGCGCGCAGCGACGGGAAGAGGCCGCATCCTGGGACTCGCCGGAGCCTATCACGGCTGCACGCTGGGCAGCCTGGCGCTGATGGCGCCGGGACCCTTCCGCGATCCATTTGGCCCGCATCTCCAGGGCGTCGAAGTGCTGCCATTTGGCGATGTTGCGGCGCTGGCGCAGGCGCTGGCGCAGGACGATGTGGCCGCGGTGGTCGTGGAGCCGATTCAGGTCGAGGGCGGGGTGCGCATCCTGCCCGCTGACTATGTGGCTGCGCTGGCAGCGCTCTGCCCACGGCACGGGGCGCTGGTCATCGCGGATGAGGTGCAGACCGGCCTGTGTCGCACCGGTCCCTTCCTGGCGAGCCAGAGCTGGCCGCGGCGCCCCGATCTGGTGGTCATTGCCAAGGCGCTGGGCGGAGGTCTGGTTCCGCTCTCGGCCACGCTCGCGCATCGCGAGCTGTTTCGCAGCGCGTACGGCACGTTCGCGAGCGCCGAGTCCCATCACTATACGTTTGCGGGAAATGCCCTCTCGTGTGTGGCCGGTCTCGAATCGCTGGCGATCCTCACCGAGGATCTGGCGAGGCATGTCGCCGAGGTCGGAGCGCAGTTTCAGCACTCGCTGCGGTCGGCGCTCGCGGAGCTGCCGCTGGTTGAGGCGGTACGCGGCGCCGGGCTTCTGGTTGGCGTGTGCTTCAAAGATGCGGACCATCCGTGGCTCAACTTCGATGCGCTCGGACTTCCCGAGCTCGCGGGCAAGCCATCGATCGGCCTGCTGCTCTGTCATCGCCTGTTTCGTCGCGGCTATCTGGTCCATGTGGCCGGGCACAACTGGCGCGTGATGCGCTTGCAGCCGCCGCTCGACATCTCTGCCGAGCGTCTGTGCGCGTTCGTGACCGCGTGCCGAGAGGAGGTTGAAGGCCTGTGCCTGCTCTTGTAAAGCGCGTGCCGCAGCTCGGGATCCTGTCCCTGATCTTCTTCCTCATCCACGCCAGCGGCTATGCCCGCACGGGCCAGCTTGAGGAGGTTCTGTGGGCCTGCGATCTGGCCGCTGCGTTCGTCGGGCTGGGGCTGATCATTGGCCTGCCAACCCTCAACGGCATCGCTGTGATGTGGCTGGCGTTCGGCTTTCCGGCCTGGAGCATCGACTGCCTGACCGGCGGCGAGTTTCTCCCGACCTCAGTGCTGATCCACTTTGGCAGCCTGCTCATCGGCCTGCTGGGAATTCGGCGCATCGGCCTGCCAGCCGGCACCTGGTGGAAGGCGGTGATTGCCGCCTTTGCACTTCACATGCTGTGCCGCTGGGTCACGTCGCCGGCCGCCAACATCAACATCGCCCACACCATGTGGCGCGGCTGGGATCGCGTGTTTCACTCGCACATGCAGTACGTCGCGTTCGTGCATGGCGTCTTCGCGATCTTTTTCTGGAGTCTGGAGGCCACCCTGCGGCGACTATTCTGGGGCGTGCCGATCTTCAAGAAGGGTCGCGTCGCGCCGCTTGCGGAGCAGCAGCGCAGCAGCGGTCAGCACTAGAAAAAGGAGTGCGGAAGCGCGGGCGCGCGCAGCCCCGGGGACCGTCTGGCACGCGGCCTGAAGCGGGCTCACCTCAACTGCGCCGAGTGTGCACTTGCTGTGGCGATGGCTGCCGCTGCGATCCAGACCGCCGACCTGCGCGCTGTAGCAGATCTCGGGCTGGCCGGCGCTTGCCAGGGCGCTGCCTTCGGGCGGCGCGTAGTACACGCCGCTGGCGTCCATGACTCGCATCAGTCCGGGGGAGCCCTGCGCTGGAATGGCTTTCGCTCCGTCAACGCTCCCGACCCAGTTTTCATCGTCGGCCCTGACCACCGCGCTGCCCTGGCTGTGCGCTGTGTCGTTGAACAGATCGTGGGCAAGCGCGGAGCCGGTCTGGCTCTGCGCAAGGATGCTGTTGTGCAGCTTGACGCTGGCGTTGGGCGCTTCGGTGCCGCCCATCGAGAGGTTGTAGATCGCGCCGCCCTCGCTCTTGGCCGCCTCTGCGCCGGCTGCGGTCGCGGTCTGGTTGTTGGCGATGGTGACGTTGAAGAGCTCGACGCTGCCGCTGAGGTTGAAGATGGCGCCGCCGAGGCCGCTGGCCGCAGTGGCCCCCATGCCGCTGCTGCCGCCCCGGGCTGTGTTTTCGACCAGGGTGCTGTTGGCTGCGATGAGCGTGCCGCGGTGCACAAAGATGGCGCCGCCGGCTCCCATGCCGCCGCCGCTGCCCGACATGGTGCTGCCGATGGCTGCGGCGTTGCCGCCGCCGAAGCGGCTCTCGCCGCCGAAGCCGCCGCCGCCGCCGCCGAAGCCGCCGTCGCCGCCGCCTGTGCCGCCGCCGCCGCCGCCGCCGAAGCCGCCGCCGCCGCCACCCGAGGGAGTGGGCGGCTTGGGTGGGTTCGCCGCGGCCTGCGCCTTACCGGCGCCGGCGCCGCCGCCGCCGACACCGCCGCCGCCGCCGCCCGAGTAGTCGGTGCCGCCGGCGCCGCCGCCGCCAAAGCCGCCGCCGCCGCCGCCGCCGTTGGTGGAGTCGATGTACGTGAAGCTGCTACCGCCACCTCCACCGGCAAAGCCCGCGCCGCCGCCGCCGCCGGCCGCCGTTGTGGCCGTCAGCATCGCCGCGCCGCCGCCGCCGCCGCCATCTCCAGCGGCTCCCCCGGCGCTGGTGGCGGCTCCGGAGACGTAGGCCGCGCCGCCCGCGCCGCCCAGGCCGCCGCTGCCGCCGCCCGCGCCGCCGACGCTGCTGTCGGTCACCGAGGCGCCCGGGCTGTTTCCGGGCAGGCCCGCGCCGCCCTGGCAGCTCACGCTGCCGCCGCTGCCGCCCTCGCCCATGCCCGAGGGCGTGCTGCATGCGAAGCTGAAGCCGCCGCCGTTGCCGTCGTAGCTGTCGCCGCGGGCCTCGCAGCCGGGGTAGCGGAAGCCGCCGCCGCCGCCCCCGACGGCCGAGGTGCTGCCGCTGGCGCCGCCTGCCCCCATTCCGCCGCCGCCGCCGCCGCCGCCGCCGATCTCAGCGCCGCTGCCGCCGGCGCCGCTGCCGCCCGTCGCCGAGTTGCTGGCGATCGTGACGCCGTAGAGCTCGACCTTGCCCTGCACGAACAGGGCGCCGCCAAGTCCCGCGCCGCCGCCGCCGCCGCACGGCGAGTCGGCGGTTCCTGCTCCGTGGCCGCCGCTGCCGCCCACCGCGGCGAAGTCGCTGAGCGTCAGGTTGCGCAGGATGAGACGCCCCGCACTCGCACCGGCAAAATCCGGCGACGATCCCGCAACATAGGCGAAGCGGAATGGCGTGGCGGGGCCGGCGCCGCGAAAGATCGCGCCGTTGCCATCGATGGCGATGGACTTGGTGATCGGGGGCAGGGCGCTCGGGCCGTACCAGTAGCTGCTTGGGGCGGTGAAGCGATACGAGCAGCCGGGCGGAAGCACCAGCTCGAAGCCGCCTTCGTCGGGCATGGCGAGGGCCGCGAGCAGCGTCGCCTCCTTGCAATCGGCAACGGGCACATGCGGCAGCACGTCCTCGGGATCTTCGCAACGTCCAGTCTCGGGATTGCAAACCTGGGCGCTGGAGCAGACCGCGGGAGTGATTGCGCAGTGGTCGCTGTTGGCGCCGCGGTAGGGCTGCCACAGCGAGTCACAGGCCCAGCTCGGAAGCGTCAGAAGACAGAGCGACAGCAGGCGCGTGCGCATCTATTTCCTCCTGGGCAGGCGTGCCAGCTTCGGAACGACGATCAGCCCGACCCCGGTCAAGATCAGCGCTGAGCCAAAGGCCGTGAGCGTCGCTCCGGGCACCGTGGTGTGATAGGTCTCCGGGCACACAACGCCCGCTGGCACCCGCGGGCCATCGCACTGACGCGCAGCATGCAGTCCCGAGGCGCCGAAGCCGAGCAGCAGCGCCCCCACGGCGATGGAGCCAGCACCCGCTATCTGAGGCGACAGGTGCGCCAGGGTCTCGCGCAGCCTGGAGCGCCTGGACGCGGGCGGCACACCGAGGGCAGAGGCCGCGCTCGCAGGGACCGCAGCGACGGATGGAGGCAGCAGCTCGACGTTCAGCTCCGTGGTCTGATCCTGGGTGATGGTGACGCGCTGGACCTGACGCTGGAGACCGGAAAACGTGAACGCAAGATCGTGCGCGCCGGCCCAGAGCGCATGGGTGAGCGGGGTGCGTCCGAGCAGGCGCTCGCCGAGATACACTTCGGCGCCGCTCGGCTTTGAAGTGAGCTGGACCTTGCCGCGCGGGCGGCTCTTGGTCTGAAGCAAGAGGGGCTGGAGCGCGCTGCTCAGCTTCTCGGCGGCCAGCTGCGCTGTGCACGACGCGCAGTGCGCATCCGCCTGGGCTGCGACCTCACCGACGCGAATATCGAGCAGCTGTAGGCGCATGTTCCAGCCGCTTGCCTGATGCTCTGGCCGCACCACGAGCAGGTAGTCGGCTGCAGCGCGCTCGCCCAGGCGGGCGAGGCAGCTGGGATCATCCAGGCAGCGCGAGAGCTGCGAGTCGCGCTGCGCATCGGGCAGCACGGCAAAGTGCTCGGCTCGCAGCGAGCTTGTGGCTTCGCGCGAAAAGGGCAGCGCATCTTCCGAAGATGGGTCAATGCTGTTGACCAAAAGCACGCTGGGCAGCTGCACGACCACGATGGCGCCTGATGCCGGGCTGTGCTGGATCTCGAAGAACTGCCCTTCGGTGATGGCGATCGATTGATCCTGCTTGCGGCCACCCGACTCCAGGGTGACCGTGCGCTCGCCCGGGGGCACCAGCAGCGGGTGCGAAATGGGAAGACCTCCGCGCAGCCGACCATCGACGCTGACCAGCGTGCCGTCTTCACCGAGGATGCTGATCTGACCGTGCGCCGGCATCGCCTGCGCAGTGATGCGCTGCGCCTGCTGGGTCTCGGGCGAGTCGCTGCTTGCGGCTAAGCGCGGATCCGCGAGATAGCGCCGCATGAGATCCTGCGCCTCCAGCGTGCGCCCATCGGCCAAGGCCACCGCGCCCAGGTAGAACAGCGCCTCGGCGCTGGGTTGGCTGCGATAGGAATCCTCCAGCGCGCGGGTCGCTGACTTGAGGTCGCGGCCGGACAGCGCGGCGATTCCATCGTCCAGAAGTTTGCGCGCGCGCGCGGCCGCTGGGCCCTGACCGGCGCCGTGGCCCTTGGATCTGGCCAGGCCGTCGCTGCTCGTGAGGGCCGCTGCCAGCATCGCGACCAGCGACAGGGACCACAGGAGCTGCTTGCTTGCAGCGGTCACACGAACACTCCTCCGCAATGGCTCTGCGCAGCACGCATGCCGAGACTGGTGAACCTGGATCGTAACACCGCGTTTGGACGGGGTCTATCAGGTAGAGGCGCGAAGCAGCGGGCAGATGGACGAGGCAGGTCAGTTGCGGGGAAACCAGAGGCGCTCAAGGTTGGGGCGAACCCCAGTGCCCTGCGAGGTCGATGCAGCTGCCGTGCTGCGGATGCGAACGATGAGCAGCCAGATCGCGACCGAGAAGCAGGTGAGAAAGATCATGAACAGGAGGCCCATCACCACGAGGCCGTGGCCCCACTCGGATGCGTCGTGCTCTTCAGCGTGCGCGAGCAGTGGCGTCAGCCACAGGATCGCAGCGATGGCGGCCCGCGATCCTGGCGCCGCGAGCTGGCGCGCAAGGCTGGGTGGGGTTGACGTGCACATCGAGACCTCCTTTGAGAATAGTGCGAATGATATGCAAAATAGATGCCTTTTTCGCTGCGACCATTTTTCGACGGAGAATCGCGTGCGGAAGGTTGCGCGTGTCACCCTTGCCGCGGCAAGTTGCCGCAGCTCGGCGCGGTTCGCAGGCGAGGTCGCCATGAGGCTCATGGCGGCGGCGATTCCGGTGTAGGGTTCTCAAAAGAGGAGAAATCGATCGATGCAGACGTACCAGTGTTTCCGCGTGGAGCGGGCCGACTCCGTGGCGACGGTGTATCTGTCCAACGACAAGAAGCGCAATGCGATGGGGCCGGCGTTCTGGACCGAGCTGCCGCAGGTCTTTGCCGAGCTCGATGCCGATGCCTCGGTGCGCGCGATCGTGCTGGCTGCCGACGGGCCGGTGTGGACCGCGGGGCTCGATCTGGTCGCGATGATGCCGCAGCTTCAGGCCAGTGAGGCCGGTCGGATTCCGCAGCAGAAGCATCTGCATGCGCTCATCCGCAGGCTGCAAGACGCCATCACCTCCGTCGAGCGGACGCGGCAGCCGGTGATCGCGGCGATCCACGGCAAGTGCATCGGCGGCGGGCTGGATCTGATCACGGCCTGCGACATCCGCCTGGCCAGCAGCGATGCGATCTTCAGCGTTCGCGAGGTGCGGATCGCGATCGTGGCCGATGTGGGCACGCTGCAGCGGCTGCCGCGGATCATCGGCGAAGGTCACGCCCGCGAGCTGGCCTATACCGGCGAGGATTTTTCCGCGGAGCATGCGCAGCGCATTGGTCTTGTAAACAGCGTGCACAAAGATCGCGAGGCCGTGATCGCGGCCGCGCAGGCGCTGGCGGCGCGCATTGCCAAGAACAGCCCGCTGGCCGTGCAGGGCACCAAGACGATCCTCAACGAGTCGCGCGATCGCTCGGTCGCAGACGGTCTGAACTACGTCGCGCTGTACAACACCGGCTTCTTGATGAGCGACGATCTGGCCGAAGCGGTCACCGCCTTCATGGAGAAGCGGGAGCCCAGCTTCAAGGGCAGCTGAAACAGGCAGGAAAGCGGAGAAAAGCGAAGCAAACAGCCGGAGCGCGGGCGAACTCGCGCTCCAGCTGCCTGAGGGGGGAGCTTACGGCCAGATGCCGCGCTCGAGGTAGGCCTTCTGGATGCGGTCGAGGCCAATGGCGTAGGCGGCGGTGCGGTAGTCGATGCGCTTCTCGTGGGCGAGGTCGCGCATGATCTTGTAGTTCTTCTTCATGCTGCGCTCGAGCCGCTCGGCGACCACGTCGGCCTCCCAGCGCTCGGAGAACTTGTTCTGCAGCCACTCGTAGTACGACACGGTGACGCCGCCGGCGTTGGCGAGGATGTCGGGCAGGACATCGATGCCGCGCTCGCGCAGGATCTCGTCGGCGATCGGGTAGTTGGGGCCGTTGGCGCCTTCGGCGATGACCTTGGCCTTGAGGGCGCGCGCCTCTTTTTCACCGATCTCCAGATCCAGCGCTGCGGGCACGAAGATGTCGCAGTCGATGGCGAAGAACTCGTCGCGCGTGAGCGCCTTGCTGTGCTTGTAGTCGATGACGGAGCCGGTCTTCTTGACGTGCTCGGCCAGCTTGTGCGGGTTCAGACCCTCGGGGTTGTGGATGTAGCCCTTGTAGTCGCCGGTGGCGACCAGCGAGACGCCCAGCTGCGAGAGGATCTTGGCCGTCCACGAGCCGACGTTGCCAAAGCCCTGGATGGCGACGGTCTTGCCCTGAAGATCGAAGCGGTGATCGCGCGCCCACTCGACCAGGCAGTGCACCACGCCCTGACCGGTGGCAGCCTCGCGGCCGAGAGAGCCGCCGCAGGCGATGCTCTTGCCGGTGACGACGCGGCGCATGGCGTTCTTGTCGAGCGCGCCGACGATGTTCATGTAGGTGTCCATGACCCAGTTCATCGTCTGCGAGTTGGTGCCCATGTCCGGCGCCGGGATGTCGTACTCGGGGCCGATGCTGCCGGCGAGGGCGTGGGTGAAGCGGCGGGTGATGCGCTCCAGCTCGTCGCGGCTGTACTTGAGCGGGTCGAACTTGATGCCGCCCTTGCCACCGCCGTAGGGGATGTCATGCAGGGCGGTCTTCCACGTCATCGCCGCCGCCAGACCCTTGCACTCGTCGAGGGTCACGTCCTGGTGGTAGCGGATGCCGCCCTTGTACGGACCCAGGATGTTGTTGTGCTGGACGCGGTAGCCCTTGAACATCTGGAGGCGGCCGCTGTCCATGCGCACCGGGAAGTTGACGATGATTTCGTTCTTCGGGTGCATCAGGATGTTGTAGATATCCTCTGGCATCCCGATGAGGCGCGCTGCCCGATCGACGTGAATATTGACGATGTCGTTCAGGTTCCCCTTGGCGTGCTCCGCAGGCGGCACAGATGGGACCGCAGTGCCTGAGGAGCTCACCGAGGGGTCTGATTGCGGGGCGGGAGCGCTGTTCTCTTTCTTGGACATGGTGTTTTATCCCTCTACGTAAGTACAACCGGATCGGCAGCCAGCCTGGACTGCGCTAGCAACGAAGGTAGATGAGTTAGAGATGCCAACTACTCGAAACCGTAAGTGGGGCGAAACCCTAGCAGATCCCGATGGGCTGCGAAAGGGGGCCCACCACGAATTTCTCGACGCTGTGCAGCAATTCCTGCCCGATGCGAGACCCGGTTCCATCGGTGCACTCTGTGTCGAGATGATTGACGCGGTGCAGCATCAAGCCGCCGAGCGGAGCTGGATCGCGGCGATGGATCAGGCCGGTCGCAGCTTGCGGGCTGCGCGCTCGCTGCACTCGTCCGAGCGGCGCTTTGTGGGCGATGCGCTGCACGAGGTGGTGCGCGGGCTGCGCCGGCTGCGGGCGATCGCGGGTGAGCGGCGGCCCACGGCGATCCAGCTGTACCTGACCTGGCTTATAGATGGACTTATTGAACAGTCGGCCCGCAGCGGCGATGCGCAGCCGTCGCTGCCGATGTCGCTCCTGCGCGGTGCCGAGCGAGCGGGGCTGGAGCTGCCCAGGCTCATCGAGCGGCGGGCCAGCCTGGCGAGTCGGCTGGCGGCGGTCGAGTCGCTCGCGGCCGAGGAGCAGATCGATGCGATCGGCGAGGCGCTGTCCTATCCGGGCTGGATCGTGCGGGCGCTGCGCGACGATCTGGGGCTGGAGGCGGCGCTGGCGGTGCTGCGGGCGCAGAACAGCCGCGCGCCGCTGACCGTGCGCGCCAACGCGCTGCGCTGTGAGCGGGAGGCGCTGGCCGAGCGGCTGCGCGCCGAGGGGCTGAGCGTGGAGCCGACGCAGCTCAGCCTGCATGGGCTGACCGTGGACGGGCGCGTGAATGTCTATGGGACGCAGGCGTTTGCCGAAGGGCTTCTTGAGATTCAGGACGAGGGCAGCCAGCTCATTGCCGAGCTGTGCGCGCCGCCGCCGGGCAGCGTGGTCGTGGATCTGTGCGCCGGTGCGGGCGGCAAGACGCTGGCGCTGGCGGCGCTGCTGGGCAACAAGGGGCGCATCGTGGCGATGGACATCGATGGCCGCAAGCTGGACGAGCTGCAAAAGCGGGCGCGCCGCGCCGGGCTGAGCAACGTGCAGGCGGTCTGTCTGCCCGAGGACTGGGCAATGGTAGGCGGCACCGGTGAGCTGCCCGAGTGGCTGCGGCTGCGCGGCGCCGAGCGGGTGCTGGTCGACGCGCCCTGCTCGGGGCTGGGCGTGCTGCGGCGCCATCCCGAGGCGCGCTGGCATCTTCAGCCGCGCGATGTCGAGGAGCTGGTGGTCAAGCAGCGGGCGATCTTGAATGCCGCCGCGTCGCTGACGCGCGGGGATGGACGCGGACCGGGGCGGCTGATCTACGCGACCTGCACGCTGCTCAAGCGTGAAAACGACGAGATCGTCGACGCATTCCTGGCCGCGCATCCCGACTTCGCGCCGCTTGCGACCAAAGAGATATTTGGCTCGGAGCGAGCTTCACGACTCGGTGACGGTCAGCGTCTGCGGCTGCGGCCGAGCGCGGGCGGACCCGACGGATTTTTTGCGGCGGTGATGCGCCACACCGCTCCCTGATCTTTCGCCAGTCGAGCTACACTAATGAGAAATGGAGCATCGGATCGGCCGCCACATCCTCCGCGAGGATGGTGAGACGCTGCATCTGCGCATTATCGGCGACTTCGAGATGGAGGAGATGCAGCAGGTCTTGTCCGTCATCGACAGCGTCGTGGAGCGCGAGGGATGCTGGGCGGTGGTGGCCGATGTTCGCGAGATGTCGCGGGTGACGCACGAGGCGCGTCAGCTGGCATCGCGCTGGGAGAACGTGAAGCTCGGGTACGCGACCGCGATCTTCGGGGCTGGCCTGGCGACGCGCACCATGATCTTCCTCATCTCCAGGGCCATGGAGCTCATCACCCGCAAGCACAGCAACATCACGTTTGTGAAGACCGAGGCCGAAGCGCGAAGCTGGGTGAAGGCGCAGCGCCGCTTCGGCCGCTAGCCGCTACGCGAACAGGATGCGCGGACTGCCGAACGGGTGGCGCACCGGGAAGAAGATCTCGCGCGGCGTCGGGCCGTCGGGCATGCGCGGACGCAGACCCGCCGCATGCATCTTGCGCGCGAGCGCGACCAGAAACTGCTGCACCTCCAACCAGGCCAGGTGATAGCCCAGGCAGAAGTGCGCGCCGCCGCCAAAGGCCGCCATCTCGATGGGCGTGGGCGACGCAGTGCGCTCCAGCCATCGCCCGGGATCGAAGCGCTCGGGCTGCGCATAGCGCTTCGGATCCATGAGATAGCTGCCGATGCCCAGCGCGATCGAGGTGCCTTGAGGAATGCGATAACCGGCGTAGTCCAGATCCGTCAGGAGCTTTCGGCGGGTGAACCAGATCGGCGCATAGCGGCGCAAGGCCTCGCGAAACAGCGCCTCGCCAAAGGGCAGCGTCTTGGCCTCGGCGATCGAGATCGGCGCATCGCCGGAAAATCGCAGCGATTCAGCGACCAGCTGATCCCACAGCTTGGGCTGCTGCGCCAGCATCAGCGCAATCCAGGCCAGCGCCGAGGCCGTGGTCTCGTGTCCGGCAAAGAGCAGGATGCGCAGGTTGTCGACCAGCTCCTGATCGGTGAGCGTGCTTCCCTGATCGTCGACGGCGCGGACCATGCTGTGGGTCAGGCTGTGGCCCTCGGGCTCGCTCCGGGCGCGCTGCGCAATCTGGAGCAGACCGGCATCGATCCAGTCTGCCGCTCGCAGTCCACGCCGTCGCGGACTGCCCGGCAGATCGATCGGAAGCGGCCACAGGAGCAGCGCGAACTCGCGGTTCTGCCTTCGCCACTCATCTAAATTTCCAGTGACGCCAGCGACGCGAAAGATGATGTCCAGCGCCAGCTCCTGCGTCTCTTTGAGCACCGGCAGCTCGCGCAGCGCCACCCAGCGCTCGATGCGCTCGATGACGGTACGGGCCATCACCGCACCGACGCCAGAGCTCATGATTCCGCGCATCGAAAAGATCGGATTCAGCGCTGAGCGCACGCGCTGATGCGGAGCGCCATCGCGCACAATCGTCGAGTCGCCGATCATGCGCTCGAGGCCCTCAAACGCGCCCTTCATCGTCACGGACTTGTGCTTGAGCAGCTCGAAGCTCTCAGAATCGGCGCAGAACAGGACCGGATTGCGCATGCCGAACCGGACCCAGAAGAGCGGCCCCAGCGCCTCGTAGCCGCGCTGCAGCGCCCCCACTCCGTCGAACATCAGCGTCGGCAGGTGTCCCAGCACTGGCACCGCGCCCGGAAGCACGGGAAAGCCCCGCCAGTAGCTACCCCGCTGCACAAGACCGGTCAGCCAGCTCATCACCGTGCTCCCCGCTGAGCAATCGCTAATCCTTAGGGGACAGCTTCTCGACGCCTTTGTCGATGGTTTTGGCAGAGAGCGACAGGAGCTTGGCCGCTCCGGCCGTGACCGACTGCCGGAGCTCGCGTCCGCCCTGGCGCAGCTCCTCATCGACCAGCCGCTGGCGGGCGCGACGGCGCAGCGCTTCTGGATCGGGAAAAAGGACGGAGCGCAGGTGCAGCATCAGCCACGTCACCCACAGGCCCATCACCACCAGTAGCCACAGCGGACGGCTGGCCCAGAGTCCGGCAAGTCCCAGAATTCCATTGAGAAAAAGGAACAAGATGAGATGCCCGCTGAAGCGCCGGTAGCTGAGCTGGCGCAGCTCGCCGGTGGCGCGACCGATGCGCTCATCCTCTTCGTGCTGGACCAGCGCCTTTACGGTGTCAGCCTCGGAAAATCCCAGCTCTTGCGCCACTTCCAGCAGCTCGGGCCTGGTGAGTCCATTCTGCTGCTTTTCGGACTGAGCGGGATCGCGGCCGGCGCGGCTGGTGCGGCTGAGCACTGCGCGAACCTCTTGCGGACTGTAGCGTTTGTTCTCGGGCGGCATGCGCTTCCAGTGTGCCCAATCCGGGCGCAGGCCGCCATGGCGAACCGCGGGTGCTAAAGCTCGGCGCGCACTCCCAGCGAGGGCAGAATCGGCAGTCCGGTCAGCGCCGCCCGCCCGGTGTAGTCGAAGTTGTAGACGGTCTGCTCGGCGGATGGATGGTTGTAGATGTTGCTGACATCCAGATAGAGCTTGAGCAGCCAGGTCTTGAACGTGAACGTCCGATCGATGCGCACGTCGAGCTGATGGAAGTCTTCCATGCGCTCGCTGTTGCGCAGACCATTTTCCGGCAGCTGCGGCTGATACAGATCCACGTCGCTGTCATAGTAACCGCCGCGCACCGGCGTAAACGGAAAGCCGCTGATGAAGCGAAAGCGGATGCCGACCTCGATGCGATAGGGCAAGTAGGCGTGGGCCGCCAGGATCAGCACGTGCGTCTGGTCGTAGTCGAACAGGCGCCAGCTGCAGGCGTCGCAGTCGCGCCGCTCGCTGCGCAGCAGCGAATAGCTGACCCAGCCGAAGAAGTAGCGCGACACCTGCTGGCGCAAGAGCAGCGTGCCGCCATAGATGCGCCCCGCGACGCCAGAGGCCGTGCGCTCGGGACGCGTGTCGTCGGGATCAAGGCCCGGACCGAAGCGGCGACGCAGCGTCGAGGTGCCGGCAAAATCCCACAGCTGCTTGTAGATGCCCGTGAGCTCCAGCATGAGCCCCTTCCACACGGCCTGCTCGACGGCAAACGAGAGGTGCGCCGCCCGCTCCAGCCGCAGCCGATCGTTGCCGAAGCTCGAAAAGTAGTCCTGCGACGCCGGATCCTGCCCATAAAGTCCCGCGCCCAGCTTCAGCCACGTGAGCGGCGAGACGCGCAGCCGCGAGCTCAGCCGCGGATCGATATTCAAGCGACCGAGATAGCTGAAATAGTCGATGCGCACGCCGGGAACGATGCGCAGTCGCTCGTGCGGAGTCAGCGCGAGCTCGGCGTAGAAGGCGGGATTCATCAGGAAGCCCTGGTCCTGCGCCTTCACCTGATCCAGCACTCCGGGCGGCCTCTGAAACTCGCCCTCGCGCAGCGGCGCTGGCACCAGCGCATCCATCCACAGGTAGGCGGCTTGCACATCTGCACCCACAAGTGCGCGCAGCCAGCTCGTGTACTGGCGTCGCGCCTCCAGCCGCGTGTCGCTGCTGAGCGTGTAGATCGAGAGCGCGATGCCGTGTCCTAGCGCCAGCTCGGTGCCGGTGTAGCCGGTGGTGTTCTGCGCCAACAGCTCCCAGTCATCGAGCCGGCCGCGCCAGCGCAGGGCCACGCGATGGAACATGATGTGGGTGGAAAACTGCCCATTTACGCTGGGGTCGACATCCTGCGGGCGGGCAAAGCGCAGCGAGATCTGATCGTCGGAGCCAAGCACCATCAGACGCACCGTGCCGTTGCTCACCGGGATGTTGAGCACCGCCTGATAATCCCAATAGACCGGCGCCTGCACGAAGCGCAGACCCGGTGGACTGCCGCCGATGGCGTTGATGAATGCGAGTCCGGCATCAACGTAGCTGCGGCGGACGCCAAGCAGGATCGTGGCGCGGCGACCCTCGGGAGTTGTGCCTTTCGCGAGCGGCCCTTCGGCTTCCAGACCGATGTGGATGGGGTTTAGCTCAAGCGCCCCATGCCAGCGATCGCGCTTTCCGGCGCGCAGATCCACATCGATGGTGCCGGCGGTGGCGCGACCGTAGCGAACGCCGAAGTTGTGCGGCAGATACTCGATGCTTTCGATGAATCCCGCCGGCACCACCGAGGTGAGCGCGCCGTAGTGATACAGCTGCGGCACCTCGGCCGATCCCAGGTTCACGCGCGAGTCATTTGGACGCCCGCCCTCGATGATGAAGAGGCCGGTGTTGAACGGCGGGCGCGCGGCGCCGGGCAGGTTCTCAATGGCGCGCAGCGGGTCGCCAAACGTGCCCGGGATCTTGCTCAGCTCCTCGGTGGAGAGCGTCTGGCGCGAGATCTCTTCGCGCAGCGGGCTGCTCTCGGCATGGACCACGGCCTCGAACGGATGCGCGGGCGGCAGCGCAGTGGGCGACAGGTAATAGGTGGCGCTGAGCCGCTCGTGCGCGCGCAGCGTGAGGCTGCTTTCGAGGGGACGGTGGGCGGCCTGCGGACCGCCGGGCGGACGGATGAGGATGCGATAGATGCCGGGCGGCACCAGGCTGAACTGAAACCTGCCCGCTTCATCCGAAGCCAGGCTGCGCTCTGCCTGCTTGTCGACGGTCGGGCGCAGGGTTACGCGGGCGCCTGCGATCGGGGCGCGCGTGCCGCGTGCCCGCAGCTGGCCCACGACCTCGCCGGCCATCATCGTCGGATTTGCAGGGGAGCTTGCAGTCGGGCCCAGGATGAGAAGAAGGCCGACGGAGAAGAGAAATTCGGCTCGTGGTCGACGGCCGCGCATGGGCGGCGATTATAGACGCTATAAGCGCAGTTCGCGCTCCACAAGCTCGGTCATGCTGCTGCGCAGATCCATCTTGCCGCTGACCCAGCGATAGAGCGCACCGATGATCGGCATGGTCAGGCGCGAGCGCTGCGCCAGCAGAAACCCTTCGCGAACCATGTTGAGACCGTCGCACGCGCGGTCGATCTGGCGATAGGCGTCGCCCAGCGATGCGCCCTGTCCCAGCAGCCGGCCGAGCTGAAAGTCGGGGGCGCCGCGCCGCTCGGTGGCCACGATCAGCTCGCCCGCGCCCGCCGCGCTCCAGAACGTCTTTTCAAGCCCACCCAGCACCACGCCCAGCCGCGCCATCTCGGCCGTTCCAGCAGCGACGAGCAGCGCCCGACCCGCTGGCCCAAAGCCCAGCGAGTCCGCGACCCCGCACGCCAGCGCCATGACGCCGGTGAGCGCGCGCGCAGTCTCCACACCGACCAGGTCCGAGCACGAATAGATTCGCAGCAAGGGGCTGTGCAGCACCTGCTGCGCCATGGTGGTCACGGTCGCCGACGGGCTTCCGCACGCCAGCGCAACCGGGAAGTCCTCTTCCAGATCCTCGGCCATCGCGGGCCCGGCCAGGGCGCCGATCTGCACGATCGGTGTCTCGCGCTGCACCAGCTCCGAGACCGGCACCAGCTCCTGCCCACCGGCGCCCAGCACCGGTGCGAAGCTGCCGATCGCATGCACCAGCGTCTGGCGCGCATGCAGCACGCCGCCCAGCGTCTCAAGCAGCGGCTTCACCTTGGCGGCCGGCACCGCCAGGATGATCAGATCGGCCTCGGCCAGCTCGTGCAGATCGATCGTATCGCCATAGATCTCGCCGGCGGCAAACAGCAGCGCATCGGCCGAGATCTGCACCGTCGCATCGCCGCCCGAGCGATTGGAGGGCAGGGATGGCGGCTTGGCTGGCCTCTCGGGAGGCTCGACGAAGGTCGCGATGCGCGGCAGATCCGCCGGCGGCTGATAGCGCATCACTCGCCCGAGATTGGTCCGGAAGCTGCTGCGACTGTGACTGAGCCGCTGCATCAGCGCACGGGCCCAACGGCCGCCACCGACGACCGCTACAGAGACTGCCTGCATCTTTGCTCCTATGCCCTGGTTCTGTGCTTTGCAAAGGGGAAAGGGAGAGCGTCGGTGCCCTAGGGGAAGCCCCAAACAGCTTCTGACCTGACACCCCGCGTTCATTATACGGACAATCGCGGCCTTGCGGGGGCGTCTGCGCACAGCTTGCTGATTGTCGACCTGTAGGCCGGTGGGTTAAGCTGAATCCTCCCGTCCTACACACTCAGGCCAGGGGCCAAGACTTGGGGCCCCGGACGCAGGTGCTGACGGGGCTTACGAAATCGCTCCCAAAGCATGGACTCGACACCCCATAAAGTGATCGCCAACCGCTTTGAAATTCACCATCTCGCCGGGGCTGGCGGCATGGGCGCCGTCTATCGGGCGCGCGATCGGCAGACCGGCGGGTGGGTCGCTCTCAAGCTCATGAGCGATGAGTCGCACTCGTGGCAGGAGTCCGAGCGGTTCCTTCGCGAGGCGCAGATTCTCTCTGAGCTTCGCCACCCTGCGATCGTCTCGTATGTGGCCCACGGGCGCGCGCTGCCGGGCTCGGGACAGCCGTTTCTGGCGATGGAGTGGCTTGAAGGTGAGAGCCTGGCCAGCCGGCTCAGCACGTCGCCGCTCGCGATTCCCGAGGCGGCGCTCTTGTTGCGGCGGGTCGCCGAGGCGCTGGCCGTCGCGCACAAGCGCGGCATCGTCCACCGCGACATCAAGCCGAGCAACCTGTTTCTGCGCAACGGCCAGCTGGAGCAGGTGACGCTGCTCGACTTCGGCATTGCCCGTCGCCGCGCGGCCGCGCAGAGCCTGGCGCTGTCGATCACGCACGGCGGCGAGATCCTGGGTACCCCCGAGTACATGTCGCCCGAGCAGGCGCGCGGCGAGCCGGAAGTGGGCCCGGCTGCCGATATTTTCTCGCTCGGCTGCGTGATCTATCAGTGCCTCAGCGGCAAGCCACCGTTTCGCGCTGGTAACGCCGCCGCTGCGCTCGCCAAGATCCTGCTGGAGACGCCGCGGCCGATCCAGGACGTGCGCAAGGGCATTCCGGAGGTGATCGCCGATCTGCTGGGGCGCATGCTGGCCAAGGACGCTGCGCGCCGTCCGGCCGACGCCAGCGAGCTTCTGGCCGAGCTGTCTGGAATCGGGCCGCTGCCGATGCACGAGCGGATCAGCGGCTCGTTCATCATCGTTCCGCCGCCCGGTCCGCCGGCAACCACCGAGGCTGAGCAGCAGCTCTTCTGCGTCGTTCTGGCCGCGCCGGGAACCATGGGCGAGCCCACGCAGAGTCGGGCGGTGCTGACCCGCGACCTCGGTCGCTACGGCGCTCAGGTCGAGTGGCTGCTCGACGAGTCGGTCGTGGTCACGTGCACCGGCGAAGGCAGCGCCATCGATCAGGCGGCGCGCGCCGGCCGCTGCGCCCTGCTCATAAAAGAGCACTGGCCCGATTCCGAGGTGGTCCTGGCGACGGGACGCGGGGTATCGGTCGGGCAGATTCCCATGGGCGAGGTCATCGATCGCGCCACCCATCTTTTGAGCATGCGACTGACCGCCAGCACCAGCAGCAGCGAGGACGGGCAGGCGGGCGCGTGGCTCGACGATCTCAGCGCCGGTCTTCTGGGGCGGCGCTTCGGCGTGCATCGGCGCCCGAACGGCTGGGTGCTGGTCAGCGAGCGGCTCCGGCTCGATCAGTCGCAGCGACTGCTGGGCAAGCCGACGCCGTGCGTGGGCCGCGAGCAGGAGCTGTTCGCGCTGGAGGCGCACCTGGCCGGCTGCATCGAAAACTCGCGGGCCAGCGCGGTGCTGGTGATCGGTCCGCCGGGCATGGGCAAGTCGCGGCTGCGGCGCGAGTTCGTGCATCGCTGGCAGAGCAAGGCCGATCCGCTGGCGACGGTGGAGACGCTGATTGGCCAGGCCGATCCCATGGCCAGCGCGACTCCGTACAGCCTGCTCAGCGTCGGTCTGAGGCGCCTATCCGGGGTCACCGGCTCCGAGAGTCCCGAGGATCAGAAGCTCAAGCTCAAGCGGCGGCTGGGGCGCAACCTGTCGCGCTTCGATGCGCAGCAGACCGTGGAGTTTCTGGCCGAGCTCTGCGGGGTGCCGCTTTCGGCAAATCCCTCGTCGGCGGTGGTGGCGGCGCGGCGCGATGCCTGGCGGCTCCAGTCGGGCATCTTGAATGCATTTCTGCGCTTCTTGCGCGCCGAGCTCGAGATCAGCCCCATTGTCTGGATTCTTGAGGAGCTCCAGTGGGCCGACGCGATGAGCGTGGAGCTTATCGACGTGGCCCTGCGCGAGCTGGCCGAGCGGCCGTTCATGGTGCTGGCGCTGGCGCGTCCCGAAGTGCGCGACATCTACCCCCGGCTGTGGGGCGAGCACCGTCAGGAGCTGGTGCTGCAGGGGCTCAGCCGCAAGGCCAGCGAGCGCCTGGTGCGCGGTGCGCTCAAGGGCCAGATCGACGGCGAGCTGGTCAATCGCATCACCGAGCAGGCGGCCGGCAATCCGCTGTTTCTGGAAGAGCTCATCCGCGCGAGCACCGAGGGCAAGGGCGATGCAGTGCCCGAGACGGTGCTGGCCATGCTCCAGGCGCGTCTGGCCCGCCTGGCGCCCGAGGCGCGGCGGATCCTGCGGCTGGCGAGCGTGTACGGGCAGACGTTCCGCCTGTCGGACATCGGCGCGTTTCTGTCCAACGAGATGGACGAGCGCAGCCTCGACATCTGGCTGGACGTGCTGCTGTCGGGCGAGCTCATCGAGGCGGTGGGCGAGGGCGATGGGGTCGGCCGCGGGCAGTTTCACTTCCGCCACGCCCTCTTGCGCGACGCCGCCTACAGCCTCTTGTCCAACGAAGATCAGGTGCATGCCCACTGCCTGGCCGCGCGCCATCTTGAAAAAGAGGGCGGAGCTGCTGCGCAGTATCGGTGGGCGCTGGCGGCGCTGGAAAAGCAGCTCGACAGCCCGCAGCAGCGCCGGCGACAGGTCGAGCTGCTGCTGGAGCTGGTGCGGGTGTCGCGCGGTCGCGAGCCCATCGACAACAACCTGGCCCGGCTCACCAAGGCCAACGGCCTCTTGCAGAGCATTCGTGGCGACGACGCGCACGAAAACGACGAGCTGCTTGAGACCCACCTGCGCTACTGGTCGGGGATCATCAACTACGATGGCAACCAGATGCAGGATGCCATCGGCCACTTTGAAGCCGTGATCGAGCAGAACCTGCGCGATGTCGGCGGGCAGAACATGCTGATGCTGCCCGCGTCGCTGCTCGGTCGCGTCTACGCAGTGCAGGGGCACTTTGGCCGGGCGCTCTGGCTGCTCGAAAAGCTGAGCCCGCTCTTGCGCGAAGATCCGAGCCAGCTCGACGGCCAGCTGGTCATCAGCATCGCGGTGCTCGGGTACTCGCTGGTGGCCTCGGGCGAGTGCCGTCGCGGGCTGGAGATCGCGCAGCGGGCCGTGGAGATCGCCGCGCAGCGGGGCGACCCGTCGCTGGGCGCCGCCTGTTATGGCCCCTACGCGATGGCGCTGCTGCTGGCCGGGCAGCTGCTGCGGGCGGTGCAGGAGCTGCGCGTGGGCATCGCGCTGGCCGAGCAGTCGGGGAGCTTGCTGCATCTTTACATCAACCTGGCGGTCTGTGCTGTTGGACAGAGTCGACTCGGTTACCACGAGCCCGCGTCTGAGAACATGTCGCGCTCCGAAGCGGTGGCGCGGCAGCTGGGCGGCGGCGCACCGGCGCGTGGGCTCATGATGTCCGACATCCACCTGGTGCTGCGCGCTGAGCTGGCGCTAAACCGCGGTCAGCCCGAGCAGACGCTGACGCTGGTCGAAGAGGGCCTTCAGCTGGCGCGACGCACGGGCAATATCTACGCGTCGGCACTGGCGCATCGGCTGCGCGCGCAGGCGCTGTCGACGCTGGGCAACTCGTCCTGGGAGGCGATCCAGGAGAGCCTGGCGAGCAGCCTGTCGAGCTTCCAGGCGGGGCAGGGCGCCATCGAGGTCGCGCGCACGCACGCCGTCTGGGGCACGCTCAGCTGCATGCGCGGGCACGACGAGGAGGCGCGGTCGCACCTGCGGGCGGCGAGCGAGCAGTTCGTGCGCTCGGGATTTGACGCTGAGCTGGCCGCGGTGCAGGCGGCGCTGCGCACGCTGTCGTCGTAAGCCTGCGGAACTTGTGATATGAACGCCCGCATGGCGACAAAGACCATGCAGGCGCTGGTGCTGGATCGGTCCAGCCCGACCGAGGCCCCGACGCTGGCCCTGCGGACGATCGAGGCCAAAGCGCCGGCCGCCGGAGAGGTCACCGTGGCCCTGCGCGCCGCGGCCCTGAACCGCCGGGATGTGTGGATCCGGGCCGGCAAGTATGGCGGGATCAAGCTGCCGGCGATCCTGGGCTCCGATGGGGCCGGTGTGGTGACTGCGGCTGGACCCGGCGTGCCCGAGCGGCTGGTCGGCAGCGAGGTGGTGATAAATCCCAGCCTGGCCTGGGGCCCAAGCGAGACCATCCCCGGCGACAGCTTCCGCGTCCTGGGCATGCCCGACGACGGCACCTTCGCCGAGGAGATCCGCATCGCGGCGACCCACGTGCAGCCCAGGCCCGCGCACCTGTCGTGGGCAGAGGCTGCGGCCCTGCCGCTGGCGGGGCTGACGGCCTACCGGGCGCTGTGTGTGCGCGGACGGCTGCGGCCCGGCGAGACCGTGCTCATTCCCGGCATCGGCAGCGGCGTCTCGACGATGGTGCTGATGCTGGCGCACTACCTGGGCGCGCGCACGGTGGTCACATCGTCGAGCCCCGAGAAGCTGGCCCGCGCCAAGGAGCTGGGCGCCGATTTTGGCATCAGCTATCGCGAAGCCGACTGGGAAAAGCAGATCGTTAGCTGGTGCGGCGACCGCCCGCCCGATCTGGTGGTCGATGGCGTGGGTGGCGAGACGTGGCAGAAGTGCGTGACCGCGGTGCGGCCCGGCGGCCGGGTGGTCAATTACGGCGCCACCAGCGGTCTGCCGACGCTCGACCTGCGGCGGCTGTTCTGGCGCCAGCTGGAGGTTCTGGGCTCGACCATGGGCAGCGAGCGAGATTTTCGCGAGATGCTGTCGCTGGTCACGGCGGGGCGGCTCAAGCCCCTGGTCGATCAGGTGTACCCGCTGACCGAGGCCGGCGCAGCGATGGAGCGCATGGAGCGCAACGAGCACATGGGCAAGATCGTGCTCCAGATCCGAGAGTAACGCGATGAACAACTCCTCAGCAGGTACGGGCGCCGGCGGCGATGTGACGAGCGACGCCCTGGTAGAAGAAATCAAGCGGCGGGTGATGGAGCGGCTGGGCGCAGGGCAGGCACGGCCGCCCCAGGCGAGCGGCTCACAGGCAGCTGCGCCGATCCAGCTCTCGTCGCTGCCGCTGCGCGAGCAGCCCTGTAACGACGGTCCGTCGGAGCACTGCAGCGCCTGCGGCCTCTGCTCGGTGCGCAGGCCCGAGGCGGTGCGCAGTGTGGTCAGCGCCGGCGCCGACCGCATCGGCTCGGCCGAGGGAACCGGGCAGGCGCCCACGGACATCGCGTCGATGATCGACCACACGCTGCTCAAGGCCGACGCCACCAGCGACGACGTGCGACGGCTGTGCGACGAGGCGCGGCGCTATCACTTCGCGTCCGTCTGCGTAAACAGCAGCTTTGTGCCGCTGGCCAAGCGGCTCCTGGGCGGCAGCAGTGTGATGGTGTGCGCTGTTGTGGGCTTTCCGCTGGGCGCGATGGCGCCCACGGCCAAGGCGTTCGAGGCCCGCGAAGCCGTGCGAGCCGGCGCCTCGGAGATCGACATGGTCATCAACCAGGGGGCGCTCAAGTCGCGCGACTACGCCCTGGTTCACGACGACATCCGCAAGGTCGTCGAGGCGGCGCGGCCGGCGCGCGTGAAGGTCATCCTGGAGACGGGCGCGCTGTCGCAGGAAGAGAAGATCATCGGCATCACGCTGTCCAAGGTCGCCGGCGCCCACTTCGTCAAGACCTCGACGGGGTTTGGACCCGGCGGCGCAACCACCGAGGACATTGCGCTCATGCGCAAGCTGGTTGGCTCGGACATGGGCGTCAAGGCCTCGGGCGGCGTGCGCACGTGCGACGACGCCGAAAAGATGCGCGCCGCTGGCGCCAGCCGCATCGGCGCGTCGGCGTCGGTCTCGATCGTGGCGCAGTGCGCGAATCGCGAAGCGACGCCCGCCGCTGGCAGCTCGGCCAAGCAGGGACGATTCGTGCGCGGCGGCTTCAACAAGCCGGCCGCTCCAGGTTCGCCAGCGGCCAAATCCGGGCCCGGCAGCTACTGACCGCTTTCTCGATTGCCTTCGCAGGCTTCCTGGCTGACATTTGTAAGTATGAGGCGCTCGGCCATCCGGAGGGACTGGTTGTTTGCGATCTCGCTGATCGCGGCCGCCTGCAACAGAACGCCCGCAGGGCGGTTTGTCCAGCCGTCGATACCGACGGGACAGACCGTTCGCGTGGCAGGGTTTCCCGACTATCTGAACAAGTCGGTGGTCGAGAGCTTCCAGACCAAGACCAGCAACCAGGTCATCGTCGAGACGTATCGCACCAACGAAGAGCTGAGCGAGCGGCTGGCCAAGGGCGTTCGCTACGATCTGGTCTTTCCGTCGAGCTATGTGGCCGAGCAGCTGATCAGCCGCGGCCTGCTACAGCCGATGGTGCGCGAGCGCGTGCCGAATCTGGTCAATGTGCCGGTTCAGTTTCGCAACCCGCCGTATGACCCGAGCATGCAGTACTGCATTCCCTATGCGTGGTCGCTGCTGGGACTGGGCGTCATCAGCCAGCGCGAGGTGCGCGGGCGCGATCCCGATCGCTGGAGCGAGCTGTTCTCGCTCAAGCCGCGGGGGCAGGAGGCGCCGACCCAGGTGGTGATGCTCGACGACATGCGGGCCACCATAGGCGTCACCTTGCGCTCGCTGGGCTACTCGGCGAGCACGCGCAGTCGCGAGGAGCTGATGGCTGCGCAGCAGCTGCTGCTGGCGCAGCTGCCGCGGGTGCAGAACTACGTGGAAGATCCGGCGGTGCCCATCAGCAAGAATCAGGTGCCGCTGGCGTTGAGCTGGTCGACGGAGATCTTCGACCTGATGCGCCACCGCTCGGACGTCCGCTTCGTGCTGCCGCGCGAGGGCACGCTGCTCTACGTGGACCACGGCTGCGTGCTCAAGGGGGCCGAGCATCCCGAGGTGGCGTTTGCGCTGCTGAACCACCTGCTGGATCCGTTCAGCGCCGCGGAGACGACCAATGCGAACATGCTGGCGACCGCGAATCAGGAGGGGCGCCGGATGCTCGATATCGAAGCGCGCTGGATGTGGGGCATGTTCGAATCGGTGACCGCGCGCGCTGGCACCTACGAGATCCTGCGCGACGTCGGACCGGCGCAGCCGCTTTATGACGACGTCTGGCGCACGGTCAAGGCCGCGCTCGCTGCGCAGAACGCCCAGAACGCCAAGGCGGCGGCGCCAGCGGGACCCTGACGCGAGCCGGTCGGGCTCAGCAGGCGGCGGCCAGCGGCTCGCGCTTGTGGAACGTCAGGCGGTAGACGCTGTTCTCGGTCTCGACGTAGATGGTCTCGTTGTCGGGATCTTTGAGGATACGGCGGACCGGTGTCGTCACCATTCGGTGTCCGTTTGGATCACGAAAGATGACCATGCCACGCCCGACACTGGGATAACTGACCAGAAGTCCATGATAGACCCGGCCAAGACCCGATGAGCGATCGCGGCTGTGATCCCGTATCTTGCGCGCCGTGACGTTTACCATGTCGACGGAGAGCACCCTCTCAGATGTTATCTTAACCCCATCGCGCGAGCGGTCTAGCGCATTGTGCGATCTGCCGGTAATTAGCTGAAAACGGCTCTAAACCGAACAATGCGGCCAGATTTCACAAGATGCGCCAGAGTGCAGCGCCGGCCGCGCAAGCCATCCAGAATACCCAGAATACATAGATGACCTTGGCAAACGACATCCGACCCGATGCTCCAGAGGTGCAGGCCAACACGCCGCGGCCGTGGATTCGCCGCTGGCCGCTGCGCTCGCCGACCCTGCCGCCGGCGATGCACACCAACGTGTACCTGCTGGGCGAAGGTGCGCTGCTGGTCGTGGATCCAGGCTCGCCAGAGCCAGGCGAAAACGATCGCTTCCTGGACGCCGTGGCCGAGCTTGAGCGGGAAGGGCATCGCGTCGAGGCGATTTTCCTGACCCATCACCACCCGGATCACGTCTCGGGAACCGGCTACTTGCAGCAGCGGCTCGGGGTGCCGATCTGGGCGCATGCGCTGACGGCAGAGCGCGTGCGGGAGCGCGGCATCGCGGTCACGCGGACCATCGCGGAGGGCGAGAGCCTGGCGTTCGGGCCCGGCGGCTGCACGGCGCTGCACACGCCGGGACATGCGCCCGGACACCTGTGCCTGCTCGACAGCGGGCGCGGCGAGCTCATTGCCGGCGACATGGTGGCGTCGCTGGGCACGATCCTGGTGAGCACGTTCGACGAGGGCGATATGGGCGTCTACCTGGCCTCGCTGGAGCGGCTGCTGGCGCTGGCGGAAGCGAGCGCGGGGCAGGGTGGGCTGCGGCTGTGGCCCGCGCACGGCGTCTCGGTGGCGCAGGGGGCGGAGCTGCTGCGCTTCTACATCTGGCACCGGCGCATGCGCGAAGATAAGGTCGTGGCCGCGCTGCGACAGGGGCCGGACGCGGTGATGGCGCTGGTGCCGCGGGCCTACAGCGACAAGCCGGATGTGGATCCGCGGCTGGCGGCGGTGTCGCTGCTGGCGCACCTGCACAAGCTGAAAAATGAGGGTGCGGCGCGCGTGGACGAAGAGGGGATCTGGGAGCTGGTCGGTTAGCTACTGGCCGGCGGGGGCGCTCTGTCCGACGCGCAGACGGAACACGAAGTAGGGCGCGTTGGCCTCCATGTGGCCGCGCGAGCGGAGCATCTGGTCGGAGAGATCGCTGTCGGCGATGTACAGGTAGCCGCCGGGACCGAACGACAGTCCATCGGGCCAGCGCAGCCGCGGATCGACAAACAGCGTCTTGAGCTGCTTGTCGGGGCTCAGGATCGAGATGGCGCCGTGCTCGATATCGGTCAGGTAGATGTTGCCGGCGCTGTCGGTCGAGATGCCGTCGGTCTGCACCTTGGGGCCAAAGAGCTCCACCCGCCGCTGGAGCTCGCTTTCGGCGAGGGTGCGGTCGACGAGGTCGCTGCGCTTGACGCGGTACAGGTTCTCGTTGGCCATCGCGCCGTAGTACAGCCACTCGCCGGTGCGGTCGATGGCGATGGAGTCGAGGGCCACATGCACGTTGAAGAGACCGCCCAGCAGGATCATGGGATGGCCCTTGGCGTTGACCAGGTAGTCCTTGTCCATGACCGAGCTGTGGCGCTCCAGGCGGCGATAGGCGGTGCGCGCCGAGATGTCGTAGACGATGAGCGCGGGCTTTTTGGCCATCACGCCAGCGTCGGCGACATAGACATAACGACCCGCCGGATCGACGGCGAGGTCCTGAAGGAACGAGCCGCGGCCGGCAACGTCGCGCGGAAAATCGAACTGGACCACGACCTGGCGCGTGTTGATGTCGAATGCGAGCAGCCTCGGCGTGTGCAGGCCGTGCAGGCCGTGATCGATGGTCCAGAGCTGCCCCTTGCTGTCGATGCGCACGCCCAGCGGGGTGTCAAACGAGAGCTCGCCATCGCGCCAGGTCTGAAATCCAGCATTCGGAAATGGCACCGGGCGGCCGTCGATCAGCTCGACCAGCTTGGAGCCGGTGGGGCGGCCCTCGGGATGGATCGTGAAAAAGATGCGCCCGTCTGCGGCCACCGCGATGTTGCCCGGCGCGTGGTCCAGCGTGGCGACAATCTCGAGCGCGCTGTCTTTGAGCAGCGGCGGGGTGCTGCGGTCGGGAAACGCCACCACCGGCCCGCCGTAGCGCTCCCGGAAGACGATCCCAGCTGCCAGCAGCAAGATGCACAGGGCGACGAAAAACCGAAACAGGCTCCTCATCTGTACGAGCGTCCTTTCTGGACCGGCCTCGCGTCCTCCAGCGCAGAGGCGGGGCACGGGCAGCCAGGCCTTCAGTTTATCAGGACACAGTGTGCGAGTGGCAGGAACGCAGCCTGCGCAGAGTTCTGCTATATACGTAGCGCCGTCATGCCTGCTGCCTCTGGTCCTGGTTCGCCTTCATCTTTGCCCCTCGCGGGGCTCCCCTCGCATCCCCCCCCGGCCGATGCTGTCGTCGAGCCGGGGCTCCGGCTGCCGGTTCTGCTCGCCGTGCTGGCGACGATCCTGCTCCTGGCCGGCGCAGCGCCGCTGCTTGGCGCCATCTATCTGTCGCACAAGCACGCAGGGCAGACGCTGCCAGGGCTGCGGATCGACGGCCAGCCGCTCGGCGGGGTGCCATTTTCGGCGCTGCCGGCGCGCGTGCACCAGGTGATCGAGCAGTTCCTGTCGCGCAAGGTCTACCTGCGGGTCGGCGGCGAGCGTATCCCGTCGACGTGGCGGGAGCTCGGTGTGCTCATTGATGAAGCGGATCTGGTGGCGGAGCTGCGGGCCATGGGCCACAGCGGCGATCTGGCCAGCGATTTTCTCAGCTACCTGCACGGTCAGAGG
>Ga0075163_10001121_pt1 | contig 35709 bp, 29 predicted proteins | sample JI1023141ADNA_FD_71478 | JGI IMG/M metagenome (GOLD analysis project Ga0075163, IMG submission 71478) | Wastewater effluent complex algal communities from Wisconsin, to seasonally profile nutrient transformation and Carbon sequestration -... | ecosystem: Engineered > WWTP > Effluent > Algae...
GATAAAACCTTTCATCCAATGAACGGCATCCTCCAGTTGATCAAAAACTTTTAATTCAACTTTAAGCAGGTCAGTCTTGGCAGTCATTCGTTCAAAGTAGTTTTTCCGAATGGGGTCAGAAAAACCAACAGCGGCTATCCGCTTCAATCCACAATTAACGGCTTCGGGCATAACGGTAGTTAAAAACCACTGCTGCTCTTCATCGGGTACAACCCCTTGTAATCTTAAGTCAGCAATCCAACCCGGTGTGTGGTATGTTCTAAGCGTATGCAATACCGTTTGAAAAGCCTTGCGGTATTCTAAACCAGAAATATTCTTTTTCCAGACTATAACCGTATTGTTGATGTCAGCATCATAATAAATCAGGGCCGCTTCACTCTCGAAAAATACTTGCTTACTTACGTTTTTCGGATGCGGCAATGTAATGATGAAAGTTGTGCCTCGGTTTATTTCGCTTTCAATCTCGATTGATCCACCCAGTGTATCTACTTGTGTTTTCACCAGGTAAAGACCAAGTCCTTTTCCATCCACATGGGTGTGAAACCTCTTAAACAACTTAAATATATTTTCCTTTTGAGTCCCCAGATTAATACCCAGACCATTATCTTTTACCCGAAGCACTACTGCACCGTCTGGTTGTAAGGATGTGGTTACATCAATCCGAAGTTCTTTTTCAGGATTTCGATACTTGATAGCATTGCTTACCAGATTGTAAACAATACTCTGAATCATAGCGCGTATCGAATAAATATAAGGAGCCTGATTAAAATCAATTTCTATCTTGTATGCAGGTCTGAGTTGCTCTTGCAAAACAAAAAGTGTTTTCTGCCATTCATCAGCAAACAAGATTTTTTCCCTTACTTGATAGAGGTCATTTCGTAAATCAATAATCTGATTCAAATCCTTCAATACCTCGTCTAACTCCCGACCTGATTTATGAATCATGGTCGAGATTTCAGTTCGATCGTGATCCAGTTTACTTCTGTTTAACAAATCAGTTAGCCCCAGCAACCGCGCCACTGGTGCCCGCAGGTTGTGCGAAACCGTGTACGAAAACTGACGCAGTTCATTATTATGACGCACCAGTTCTTCGTTAGTTGAACTAAGGTCTTCTGTTTTTTCTTCTACCAGCTTAGACAAAACTTTGTTGGATTCTACTAGTCTTTCCTGTTGCTGGCTGATTAATAAATTAGCTTCTGAAATCAACTCCCGGCTTTCATGAATCTCTTTCTTCTGCCGAATCAATTCTTCACTTTGTTGCGCCATTGATTCATTCAATCTCATCAACTCATCATTCTTAATCAGCAATTGTTTGTTGCTTGCATTTAGTTCATGTACTGTTTTTCTTTCCTGAGCTTCAGCCCTGCCGGTTATCAACTTCAATACAATTACACCAAACGATAACACCAGAAAAGAAATAAAGGAGATGTAGTTTATATAATAATAAGACCGGGCAGTAAAGCCTCTTTGAAAATAACCCAAACCAAATGCATTATGGATCGGATCAAACAAGAGCAGACACACTAAGGTTGAACCCATGCAAATAGTAATCTTCCATTTTTCCGCAATCGTAAAAACAATTGCCGGTAAAATGGTAGTTACTAAAATTATAAATCGAACATCAAAATAAGTAATATACGACTGCTCGGGTACCGTAAGCTTACCATACAAGCTTATGCTGAAAGTTACAAACACAGGAACGAGGCAAAACAGCAATCTCCCAAAATTGTAATTGCTCCTGTTTATAATCGGAATCAATCCAAAAATTATCGCAATCGAGATAATGAGCATGGAGGTCGGCTTCCACCCGAAAAGTGAAAAAAGAATCCCAAAAAGAATTAAGGTGAGGGCGGCTAAAACGGAAGCTAAAATATTGGTTATGTAAACTGCCGTCCGCAGCGACTCTGGAACATTCCCGGAAGGCGCATAAATAGTAGAACGGCTCAGCATCAAATAGAATAATTAACAAAATTAAGAGAAACAGTGGGAGTCTCAAACGCCTACCACCTGTTAGCTTCCTGCTTTTTTATCTGTACTTTTACGCGATTAATCAGTTAAGTAATGAGCACTGAAACTACAACTGCCAAAACTCCACAAACCAATCTTGCCGGCCATGCGGCACCTCAACCTTATAAACCCAAAAACAAAGTCCGCATAGTAACGGCTGCTAGCTTGTTCGATGGGCACGATGCTGCTATCAATATCATGCGCAGAATTATTCAGGCTACGGGTGTTGAGGTAATTCACCTCGGGCACGATCGTAGTGTGGAAGAAGTGGTGAACACTGCCATTCAGGAAGATGCGCAGGCCATTGCCATGACGAGCTACCAGGGCGGACACAACGAATATTTTAAATACATGTACGACTTGCTGCAAGAGAAAGGTGCAGGTCATATAAAAATTGTTGGCGGTGGCGGTGGCGTAATTCTTCCGGAAGAAATTAAGGAGTTGATGGATTACGGCATTACTAAAATCTATTCGCCAGATGATGGCCGCGCGATGGGCTTGCAGGGAATGATTAATGATCTGGTTGAGAAAGCTGATTATCCTACGGGCAAATCAGTTAGCACTAAGCAGTTAGCAGTTGGCAGTCATTTGGAGATTGCTCAACTCATCTCTGCCGCTGAAAATTATTCTGATGAGCATCGTGATGTTCTAAACGACATCCATAAAAAAGCAGAACAATCTAAAGCTCCTGTGTTGGGAATAACCGGTACGGGTGGTGCGGGTAAATCATCGATGGTAGATGAAATCGTAAGGAGATTTCTTGTTGATTTCAAAGACAAAAAAATCGGCTTAGTTTCCGTTGATCCATCCAAACGTAAAACCGGTGGCGCGTTGCTGGGCGATCGGATCCGCATGAATGCGATTAACAATCCGCGGGTGTACATGCGTTCACTCGCTACACGCCAAAGTAATCTCGCGCTTTCGGCTTATGTAAAAGATGCGATCAGCATTTTAAAAGCTTCAGGTTTTGATCTGATTATTTTAGAGACTTCGGGTATCGGACAAAGCGATACGGAAATACTGGATCACAGCGATGTGTCACTTTACGTGATGACGCCAGAATACGGTGCCGCTACACAACTCGAAAAAATCGACATGCTTGATTTTGCTGATGTGATTGCGTTGAACAAATTTGATAAGCGTGGTGGTCTGGATGCTTTACGAGATGTAAAAAAACAATACCAGCGCAATCATCAACTGTGGGATAAAAAACCCGAAGACATGCCCGTATTCGGCACCATTGCTTCGCAGTTCAACGATCCCGGCACCAATCGTTTGTATAAACACATCATCGAAAAGATTGCTGAGAAAACAGGCGCTGATTTAAAATCATCGTTTGAGATTACACACGAAATGTCGGAGAAAGTGTTTGTGATTCCTCCCAACCGCACGCGTTACCTCAGCGAGATTTCCGAAAGCAACCGCACGTACGATCAATGGGTAAACGAACAAAGTGAAACCGTACAAAAATTGTATGCGGTTCAAAAAACCATTGATGCCATCTCGGATGCTTCCGTTAAAAAAATCTTACAGGCCGAGTTCGACAAATTGAAACTCAACATCAATCCAAAAAACATAAAACTTATCGAAGACTGGAACACTAAAGTAAAACAATACAAAGAACCCGTGTTCAAGTTTAAGGTACGCGATAAAGAAATCGGTATTCAAACCCATTCCGAATCGCTTTCACATTTACAGATTCCAAAAGTTTCGTTGCCACGCTATAAGGCCTGGGGCGATTTATTAAAATGGAATTTACAGGAGAACGTTCCGGGTGAGTTTCCTTACACAGCGGGTATCTATCCATTTAAACGCGAAGGTGAAGACCCTACCCGTATGTTTGCCGGTGAAGGCGGACCTGAACGAACCAACAGACGTTTCCATTATGTAAGTATGGCCATGCCGGCCAAGCGTTTGTCAACTGCATTTGATTCGGTAACACTTTATGGGAATGATCCCGATTACCGACCCGATATTTATGGTAAGATTGGTAACTCAGGTGTAAGCATCTGTTGTTTGGATGACGCTAAGAAATTATACAGTGGTTTCAATCTCTCCGATCCCAAAACATCGGTATCGATGACGATTAACGGACCTGCCCCGATGTTGCTCGGGTATTTTATGAACGCAGCCATCGATCAGCAATGCGAATTGTACATCAAAGCAAATGGTTTAGAAGAAGAAGTCAAAAATAAAATTGATAGTCTGTACTCCTCCCTCTCCTCCGGAGAGGGCCGGGGTGAGGTCAAACGTCCATCGTATCAAGGCGCGCTACCAAAAGGCAACGATGGCTTAGGCTTAATGCTGTTGGGCGTTACCGGTGATCAGGTTTTACCGAAAGAAGTCTATGAAAAAATAAAAGCCGAAACGTTATCGCAAGTGCGTGGAACTGTTCAAGCCGATATTTTAAAAGAAGATCAGGCACAGAACACGTGTATCTTTTCAACTGAATTTGCTTTGCGTTTGATGGGTGATGTACAGCAGTACTTTATCGATAAAGCAGTTCGTAATTTTTATTCTGTATCCATCTCGGGTTATCACATTGCCGAAGCCGGAGCCAACCCGATTACTCAATTAGCTTTTACGCTTTCCAACGGTTTCACGTACGTGGAATATTATTTGAGTCGCGGCATGGACATTAACGAGTTTGCGCCCAACTTATCATTTTTCTTCAGCAATGGTATCGATCCTGAATATGCGGTGATTGGTCGTGTAGCCAGAAGAATCTGGGCGAAAGCAATGAAGAATAAATACAATGCAAACGCCCGCAGCCAGATGCTGAAGTATCACATTCAAACATCGGGGCGTTCGTTGCATGCGCAGGAAATTGACTTTAATGATATCCGCACAACATTACAGGCGCTTTACGCGATTTATGATAACTGTAATTCGTTGCACACAAACGCTTACGATGAAGCCATCACTACCCCTACCGAAGAAAGTGTACGCAGAGCAATGGCCATTCAATTGATCATTAACAAAGAATTAGGATTAGCCAAAAACGAAAACCCTACGCAGGGTTCGTTCATTATTGAAGAACTCACCGATCTGGTAGAAGAAGCCGTGTTGCTGGAATTTGATCGCATTACCGAACGTGGTGGTGTACTGGGTGCGATGGAAACCATGTACCAGCGCGGAAAAATTCAGGAAGAAAGCTTGTATTACGAAACACTGAAACACACAGGCGAATATCCGATTATCGGGGTAAATACTTTCTTAAGTTCGAAAGGCTCTCCTACCATTATTCCACAAGAAGTAATTCGCGCGACAACAGAAGAAAAAGAATATCAGATTACCATGCTCAAGAATTTGCATGCCCACCAGGGCGACAAGGCTAAAGCCCTGTTAAAGCAGGTTCAACATGCTGCTGTTCAAAATCAAAATATTTTTGAAGAGCTAATGGAAGCCTGTAAAGTTTGTTCGCTGGGTGAAATCACAAAAGCACTTTTTGAAGTGGGTGGCCAGTATCGCAGGAATATGTAAACAATAAAAAACCCCGCCATAAGCGGGGCTTTCACACACTCCTAAAACAACTATCTTAATTAGTACTTAACAACTTTAGTTTCGGTAGCATTGCTTACCTCAAACTTAGGCGCACCCGAAATTTTGCTTAAGTCGTACACCAAACCAATGCTACCATTTACGGCTACGTTTTGATCGTGAACCAGATTGTTCGTACCATCATAAATCTTCACATTAACCTGTTTAGTGTTTGCAACAGCAAGCAGGTACTTATTACCTTCCGATAATCTTGCCACGTGAATTGCACCTTCTTCTGTAAGTGGCTGGTAGTTGATTTTCTGAACTTGCTTTCCGTTAACACCAATCACTTCGATTGTGTATTCACCGGCAGCCATGCCACCAAAGTTTACGGTGCGCATAAAACCATCAACACCAGAAATAGTTTCAGCAACTACTTTCTTACCTTCACTATCCAATATTCTTAAAGTAAGTTTTCCAGTTTGAGTACCTTCATAAATTACTTTGAAGGTTGAAGGATCCTTCTGGTTTACTACAACCATTTTAGGTCCTACGGGATCAGCCGCAAGAGCTGCCACCGATACTAAAGCCATCACTAAGGCAAATACAACTGATTTAGTTTTCATAGTTTGTTTGTTTTGTTTCGATACAAATATACGGTTGCGCCAAAGCCAGGTTGGTTAGTTGTAAGTAAACTTGATTTTTGAAATGAAAAATCGTTTGCGAAACTTTTGCAATTCATTTATAGAAAAATGAACGCTTACTGATAGGTGAAATGGAAAGAAAACGCATCGCTTCGAAAAAATTTACTTCTCAAACGATTGCAACTTGATACAAAAAAATAATCCCGCCTAAGCGGGATTATTCTGCTTCACTAACCTAACCCCTCTTAATTCTTCAAAGTTTTTAATACACCCTGGCTGTCGGTGATTTCAATTGTAAACTCGTTGATGTTTTTCAGATTAAGTACTTCAGCAAAATCTTTTTTAATGTCGCGTGCTTCTGAATGAATCAATCGATTATCGCGGTCGTACACGTTCACATTAATTTTATCGGAAGCATTTGATTTAACAGAAAGCAGATACTTACCATCTTCTGGTAATCGAACAATGTTGATCAGCTTCTCAATTTTGCCAGCCGAATAATTTACTACTTCTTCACGTTTACCGTTTTTATCCTGAATCACTATTGTGTATTTACCTGCTGCCAATCCGGTAAGATTATAAGGCCTTACAAAGCCTGAAATCTTTTTGATTGTTTCAGAAAATACTGTTTGATCTTTTTGATTCAGGATTGTAACCTTTACATCACCCGCTTGCACCGAAGTATAGTATACTTTTAATACTGAACTTCCGGTAACATGCGTAACCGCAACACCCTCTGCCGAAGCTGGTTCATCAACCACACCCGCAAATGCACATGTACTGAATAGTACACCTGCCAATACCAATCTTAATGCTTTCATGAAAATAAATTTTATAGCCTTAGGACGCTGTGCAATCGTTAATTGTTGCACGAGTGGTGTTAAACAATGTTAAATAATTTATGAAGTAAATTCTGAACGAAACCCGCTTCAAACGGGAAGGGATACAGAAAGTTTAAGAAGTACGTAAATAGTTTCAGTATTGAAACTTAATTGAGATGATAAACGTCTTTAGCCTTTTCTACTTCTTTCAACAACGTCATTTGATATTTAAGGCGGGTGACCATGAACGGTGATTTACGATCGTCCGGTAACTGTACGAATTTGAGACGATCTTCAAAACCGAGATTCAATTCATTGGCTACATCATAAATGGAAGTACTCTTCTCCGGATGATTCAACCGCATCATGTTCATGTATTCCGAAAAATAATGGCGCAACGTGCTATCCATTGAATCGTTGAGATCAATATTCCATAACTCAATTTCGGCACCCGGATAAAGTTTATCGCGATAGGTGCGAAACAATTTACTCATCGACAAAAGGTCGATACACTTCACAATGATGTCCGATTCGCCTGTACGATAGCGTTTAATAACACTTTCAAGCTTTACCAACGAACCCAGTTTTTCAACATTGGAGACATGATTATAATAAATTCCAAAGGCAATGTCTTTGTTCTCGGCATCTTCCAGCAATTGGCGGTAGCGCGGTTCAAAGATGTGAAGCGGAACCATTTCGCCCGGTAGCGGGAAAATGGAAAGAGGAAACATCGGAATCTTAATCACATTCATTACCCTGCTATAACAATCAAATTTACCGGAAAGTTATGTGTAAAATATTTTTGTCCAAATTATTCGTACTTCACCAGATAGTGCGGTCGTACTCCAAACTTGTTGGTTAGAATCGCCTCGCCCGGTAAAAAAGCAAGATTAATAATAAAAGAATAACCAGCTACCACCCCGCCCAGTTTATGGATTAGGTTACCGGCCGCACCAGCTGTTCCTCCTGTTGCCAATAAATCGTCATGTATCAAAACCCTGCACCCAGGTTTCAACGCATCCACGTGCATTTCGATAGAAGCCTTACCATATTCAAGATCATACTCTTCACGGATTTTATGATACGGAAGTTTGCCCGCTTTGCGTACCGGTACAAATGCCACATCAAGTGCTTCTGCCAACAACATTCCAAAAATAAATCCACGCGCCTCCACAGCAGCTACTGCATCAATTTTTTGATCACGAAAGTGGTTGGCAATTTCAGTTACAACCCATTTTCTGGCTTCTGGTTCGGCCAATAACGGAGTAATGTCTTTAAATAAAATTCCAGGCTTTGGAAAATCGGGTACATCGCGCAACAATGCTTTTATGCTTTCTTCTTTCAACATCTTATTCGTTTTCTGTCATTAATTCTCCATTCAAAATTACCTGACTCACCGGATTATTGCTGTATCCATATGGAATAGCGGCAACTGAGCGCATGGGTTTTGTAATAAAAACGTTGGCTACTTTCCCTTTGGTGATAGTAGCATGGCTTTGCAATAAGTTCAGGGTATACGCTGTGTTAATAGTAGCCGCATTAATTGCTTCTTCCGGCAGCATGCGCATTTTAATACACGCTAATGAAATATTAAAAGGCATACTTCCGCCCGGTGCACTGCCTGGATTATAATCGGTTGCAATAGCTAAAGGCAACCCGGCATCAATAAGTTGCCGGGCTGGCGTAAAAGGCAAGCCCAGAAAAAAAGCAGCTCCGGGTAACGACACGGGCATAGTACTGCTTCCCTTCAACGCTTCTATTTCTTCAGCTCCAATATTCTCCAAATGATCGACACTGATCGCTTTTGTTTTTACACCCACTTGTACACCACCTGAGCGGCCCAATTGATTGGCATGCAAGCGCGGTACAAGCCCATGTTGTTTTCCTGCTTCTACTATTCGTTCCGTTTCATCGGGCGAAAAGAAACCAGCCTCGCAAAATACATCTATGTAGTCGGCCAGGTTTTGTTCGGCTGCAGCCGGAATCATTTCATTGATTATTTCTTCAATATAGTGTTCCTTCGATTTGTCTTTAGGTACCGCATGTGCCCCTAGCAAGGTTGTTTTTACGGTAAGCGGAGTTTGTTCACCCAACCTGCGGGCCACACGCAACATCTTTAATTCATCTTTGGTGGTTAATCCATAACCACTTTTAATTTCAACAGCCCCGGTACCCGTACTTATAATTTCAGCTACGCGGGTTAATGCCTTTTCAAATAGTTCATCTTCGCTGGCAAGCTGAAGTTTACGCGCTGAATTAAGAATACCTCCACCCGATGCAGCAATTTCCTGATAGGTTGCGCCCTTCAGCTTCATCACAAATTCTTCTTCGCGGGTATCGGCAAAAACCAAATGCGTGTGCGAATCCACAAAAGAGGGCAAGACCAATCTACCGGAGGCATTTAATGTAGTTGCAGCTTTTGTGTCTGATGGAAGATTGTCCATCAACCCAAAATCGGTAATCACACCTTGAGAGATAAGCAGGTATGCATTTTCTAATTCGGGGAGAACGCGCATAGCTGCGCCACTCACAACGCCTTGTGTCTGCTCCCGCACCTGCACCAGTTTGTGAATGTGCGTGATCAGGATGTCGGACATCATCCTAAAGTTACTTTTGGAAAGCTTCGACTTTATTGTCGAGGTTGGAACTGAAAACCGGAAACGCGATTTTAAACACGGCAAAGAAACCGCGACCATCTAATGAAGGTCTGTACCCCAATTCGCCACCGTATGACCAGCCAAGCGTGCGATTGTATTTGCCTTCAAACCCAGCCCGCACACCTATCTTATTCAACTTGATAGCATTGGTAGAATAATCAAAACCATCGTAGCTGATAGGGTCAAGCTTTATGGATGGTGCAAACAGCACATCGAGGTAAACATTAAACATGCCATCATCCACTGCATCGTCATACTGATCGAAGCTTACAGCAATATTCCTGATCCACGTAAGTGAAGCACCCACGTAAACATTGGTAGCATATAAATTTGAGAAAGCCAGCATGTCCTGTATTTCCCCATTGCCATCTACATACGTTTCGGGTAAGCTGTTGCCTTCACTATTTACGAGATCGGCATAGGTTAATCCTTGCTTATCAAGTGTACGATTAATATCGGCAGTTGCATCCCAGATTACTGTACCGAGGCGGGCACCATATATTTTACGCAGCTTACTTGGCACTTCGGCATAGGTAGCTACAGTTGAAGCCCATCTACTGCTTGGAATTTTTTTCTGATGCAGGAAAATTTTAGCGGTTGAGGTTTCATCAAAATCTTTGATGTGATAAGTTCCACCAAATTCGAAGTAGTTAAAGATTTCTGGCGCAAGCGAAACCGTGCTGTTGCGTAACGCATTCTCGCGGTTAAAGTCCATAAACTTGCTGCTATACGATTTGCGGAACTGGCCTTTGATATTGAATTTATTCTTATGAAAATATTGAGCTTCCACTCCATACCCAGCATTTACATTGGTAGCAAAAATTTCCGCGTAAAGCGGTTGAAAGGCAATGAAGAGTTTATTGATGGAATACGGTTCATCGTAAAGCTCATCGAATGTAACAGCTACCTTTTCGGTGGTTTGGCTAAACGCCATAACCGAACCAAGTAGCAAGAGGCAGATAATTGTTGCGCGCACTTTAACCATAAGTTAATCCTAAAAGTACTAAAAGATGCGGATTCAAGTAAGGCCCAAAGGTATTAAAAGGCTTTGGGATGCGTGCTTTGGTGTAAGGATTTGGCAAAAATAGCCGACTCCGGCCTACTCAAGCCCTGAGGTAACAATGGCACCTTTCTTAAAACTGATGAAGGGAATGCGTCCATTATCGCGGGCCGGCAAGGGCAGATAACCCGTGCCCAGGTGGCCCGGTTGGATTTCGCCCGGAGGCATAAGTTCCAGGAAATGCGAACCATACTTACTGAAAAACTGGCCTAACATCATGGTAACTTCATAGCCTAAAGTGGCATACTCGCCCGGAAGAAGTCCGTGCTTTTGAATAAACTTTTTACGAAACTCCACATAAGCCGGGCTGTTAACAACCCGATAGTTCGGTGCAGCCAGGTTAACCCGGGTGCGTTCAAATTTAGAGTAGTCGATGGAGGTATCGGTAAGCCAACTCTCCTGCCCTATTACCGTAATGGAGTCGCCTCGGGTTTCTACTCCGTTTACCACTTTCGAATAAATCAATTCGTTATCGGATGCTACGAAGATGCTACCCAGACTATCTTTTCTAAGTTTAAACTGCAATGGATTTTTCCATTCGTCATGCTCGGTTGCCGAAACCAGGTTAGTAAGAATACTGGCCGAAGTTTCTTTGCGTACTTCTTCGGCATAAACCACTTTAACTCCTAACTCAAGCGCCTTTTTAATAAAGGCGAAAGCAACTACAGAATCTTTTACAGTTTCGCCATAATATACTAAGCAGTTTTTTCTGCGCACATGTTGTGCTACCCATTCGGCTGAACGAACGCCCAACGTTTCGTGGCTTGGCTGAAATAAAAATGAATACGGATGGGGCGCAAACTCAATGGTGTTAGAAGCCGGATTGATTAATGCATTAACCTGATTGGCCTGCGAAAATTCTAAAACAGGCTTTGCTTCTTCAGGAAAAAGTGGGCCAATGATTACATCGGCTGATTTGAGTTCTTCCTGCAAAAGAATTTTACGGGTAACATCGGGCGAGCGTTCATTGTCGTATGCGAGTATCTCAAGATTAATTCCTTGCTTGCGAAGCGAATCGGTTGCCAGCTTTACACCATCATAAATATCCAACACAAACTGATTGCGCTTTACTACCGGAGATGGATCTAACGTGGCCGCGAGAAAAGGCATGATTAAAGCCACACGATAAGTGTCTTTAAAAACGGGTTTAGGAGTTTCTACAGTTACAAGCTTTTCGCGAGGGAGATTGAATTTGTTAATCAATAACTCCATCATAGCACTTTCTTGCAAATGATGTGGTTGCTTACCCAATACTTTTAATAATGCGCGGCCAGCCTCACGTTCTTCCGGGTAATCTTCCAAAACCATTTTAAGGGTTTCACTATCGTTAACTTTATCAAGATAGAATCGCTTCAGGTCTGGAAGACTTTTCTGTAAAGTTGGATCTGTAATCGTGGAAGCAACCTTAAGTGCCTGAAAAATATCACCCTGATCGAAATACAATTTGCACAACCAATAGTCCACTTCTTGCATCTGATCCCATGTAGGGTACAGTTTTTTGATTTGCAGAAACATGTCTTTAGCTACAGAGCCATAACCAAGCTGCTGCGATGATAATGCATAGTAATACGAAGCATACTCCGGAAACGGATTGGTTTGATCGTAAACCGTGAGGGGTTTAAATGCAGCCATAGCCGCGCTGTACTGCTTACTTTCGTATAAGTCTTTTGCCTGGCGGAATTGTTTTCTGAAATCCTGCGCGGTGGCCTGCGTAAGACTTGCAAACACTAACAACAGGTATAAATACTTACTCATGCGCAAAGCTTTTTTTATTCGGTTGGCCAATATAATGAATCAAAAATTAAGCCGCTATTCCCATTCGATGGTTGCCGGGGGCTTGGAACTGATATCGTACACCACCCGGTTAACGCCTTTTACTTTATTGATGATATCGGACGATACTTCACTCAAAAATTCATGTGGCAAATGTGCCCAGTCGGCAGTCATTCCATCTACACTTACTACTGCCCGCAGGGCGGTAACTTGTTCGTATGTACGTTCATCGCCCATTACACCTACCGAATAAACCGGAAGCAACACTGCACCCGCCTGCCACACTTTTTCATACAAACCATGTGAACGCAAGCCCGCAATAAAAATTGCATCTACCTCTTGAAGCACTTTTACTTTAGCAGCATCAATCTCACCCAAAATTCGAATTCCCAGACCTGGTCCCGGAAACGGATGGCGGCCCAGAATAAGTGGATCGATACCCAATGTTTTACCTACCAGCCTTACTTCATCTTTAAACAAAGTATTCAATGGCTCCACCACTTTCATTTTCATTTTTTCGGGTAAGCCACCCACATTGTGGTGAGACTTAATAGTTGCCGATGGCCCCTTCACCGAAACGGATTCAATCACATCAGGATAAATAGTACCCTGCCCCAGCCATTTTACTTCCGTAAGGGCATGAGCCTCTTCATCAAACACATCAATAAAAGTTTTACCGATGGCTTTGCGTTTTGCTTCGGGTTCGGATAATCCTTTTAACGCTGCATAGAATTTATCTTTGGCATCTACACCTTTTATGTTGAGGCCCATGCCTTGATAGGAGTGTAAAACTTGTTCGAACTCGTCTTTGCGCAACAGCCCATTATCTACAAAAATGCAATACAGATTTTTACCGATTGCTTTATGGATGAGCATGGCCGCCACAGTAGAATCTACACCACCCGATAAAGCCATCACCACTTTATCGCTGCCTAGTTTCTTTTTTAAATCTTCAACAGTTGTTTCCACAAACTGATCGGGTGTCCAGTCTTGTGCGCAACCACAAATATGAACCACAAAATTGCGCAGCAGGTTTTTGCCTTCCAGCGTATGTGTTACCTCAGGGTGAAATTGAATGCCGTACACGTTCTCGCCTTTCAGCCGAAATGCGGCAATCTTAACCGATGAGGTACTGGCAATAACTTCGTATTGATCTGGAATGGACGCAATGGTATCGGCATGCGACATCCATACCTGCGAGTCGAGTGAAATTTCTTTCAACAACTCATTATGGTGATTAACTGTAGTGAGTTTAGCCCGGCCATATTCCCGAATCTGCGAAGGAGAAACTACTCCGCCACTTTTGTGTGCCATAAGTTGGGCGCCATAACAAACACCCAGTACCGGAATTTTTCCAAATTGTTTTAAATCCACATCGGGTGAACCGGCATCGCGCACCGAGCATGGACTACCGGAGAGAATTACACCTTTAATGTCGGGCGTAATTTCTGGAATATGATTGAAGGGATGAATTTCGCAATACACATTTAACTCGCGTACCCTGCGGGCAATCAGTTGTGTGTATTGAGAACCAAAATCGAGAATGAGAATTTGTTGTGCCATGCGAACTAAATTTTATAACCCGACCGGAATAATGATCATCTCTAAAAACACTTGCTTTTTATTAGCCTCAACCCCTCCCCCTTCTCCAAAAGAGAAGGGTACAAGGAATTTTAAGAGATGATCCTATTTTAATACCTCGTAACAATACTGCTTCAAATAATCTGCTGCATCGTCAAACCCCTGATAAAAAACTTTATTCAGGCAGCGGCAACCTTCTTCTTCACGTTTCAATTCTACCAATGCTATGCCTTTATAAAATAAAGCCTGTTGGTTTTCAGGATCGAGGCGCAACGCTACGTCCAGAAATTTCAAAGCTTGTTCGTACTGCTCCAACTCTAATGAAAATGCTCCGCCATAATAATAAGCTGGGGGATAGGCTCCATCCAATTGAATAGCCTGATTAACTGCCACCATCGCGCTATCTAAATTTTGCATGGAATAATACACCAACGCCAGGTTCATCTGAATCTCCGGATCGTCCTGAATCTGAATAACCAATTCAAAATCTTTGCGGGCTAGCGTATACTCCTCTTTCTCCATGTATAAACTTCCGCGCCAGCGTAGCAATTGCGGATCGCCACCGGTTAATTCGATAGCTGCATTCACATCTGTTAATTGATTTTCGGTATCGTTCAACTCGCGATACACAAGTGCTCTTAAAATGCGAGCCTGATAACTTTGTGGAAACTCGGGAATGAATTTTGAAATATCGGCAATAGCCGGTTGCCATTGGGCAGAACTGTAATTGGCAACAGCCCTTTTATAAAGCGTGCGGTAGTTTTCTTTTTGTTTGAGGCCAGAAGCCTTGATGACTTTAGTATAGAGCGCAATTGCTTTTTTAAAATCTTCGCGCCCCATCAAGGTGTCTGCTTCGGTTTCCCAGGCAGTCCACTTCGGGTTTTGTGCGAAACCCGAAGTGAACATCGCCAGAGTAAGAATACCGATCAGGAAACCTCTATGCATTCTAAGAAGCCTTGTTACGTTTACGATCGTTCTCGTTCAAAAATATTTTACGCAAGCGGATTGATTTTGGTGTTACTTCCACGTACTCATCGGCTTGAATATATTCCAATGCCTCTTCTAATGTATGCTTAAGCGGAGGTGCAATTTTCATTTTTTCATCGGCACCAGATGCGCGCATGTTGGTGAGCTTCTTGGTTTTGGTAACGTTAATTACCAGATCGCCACTGCGGCTATGTTCGCCAATTACCTGGCCTTCGTAAACCGGTTCGCCCGGATTGATGAAGAACTTACCACGGTCTTGCAGGTTGTGTAAGCTGTAAGGAATGGCTTCACCTTGTTCCATTACAATCAACGAACCATTAATACGACCCGGAATTTCACCTTTGTACGGTTGATATTCTTTAAACCGGTGCGTTACTACAGCTTCACCGGCAGTTACGTTCAATAAATAATTTCGCAAGCCCATAATCCCGCGTGACGGAATCATAAACTTTAAGATCATACGATCGGCCTTTGGTTCCATGTTTACCATTTCACCTTTGCGCATCGATACGGTTTCAATGGCTTTACCTGCATCAGTTTCAGGTAAGTCGATAGTCAATTCTTCAACGGGTTCGCTCTTTACACCATCAATCTCGCGGAAGATAACCTGTGGCTGACCAATCTGTAATTCGTAGCCTTCTCTGCGCATGGTTTCAATTAAAACCGACAAGTGCAATACACCACGACCAAACACCATAAAGCTATCGGCCGATCCGGTTTCGCCTAAGCGCAACGCCAGGTTCTTTTCTAATTCTTTTTCAAGACGATCTTTAATGTGGCGTGAGGTAACAAATTTTCCTTCTTTGGCATAGAACGGTGAGTTGTTGATAGTAAACAACATGCTCATGGTTGGTTCATCAATCGCAATTGATTTTAATGCCTCGGGCTTGTTAATATCAGCTACGGTATCGCCAATTTCAAAACCTTCAAGTCCTACTAATGCACAGATTTCTCCGGCATGAACTTCTTCTACCTTCTTTTTCTCGAAACCTTCAAACACATATACTTCTTTGATGCGGGTTTTTACAACGCCACCGGCATCGCGTTTTACCAACGCAATTTGTTGTCCAGCTTTTACCGAACCGCGTTGAATACGCCCAATGGCAATCCGGCCAATGAAAGAAGAATATTCTAATGAAGTAATCAGCAATTGAGTAGTTCCTTCATCCACTTTAGGTGCAGGAATATGTTCAATGATGCCTTCAATTAATGCCGTAATATCTGTTGTTGGAGTTTTCCAATCTGCACTCATCCAACCTTGCTTGGCCGAACCATAGAATGTGGGGAAATTGAGTTGATCTTCGTTGGCATCCAAGGCAAACATCAAATCAAACACTGACTCATGCACTTCATCAGGTGTACAGTTTTTCTTGTCCACCTTATTAATAACTACAATCGGCTTTAAGCCAAGTTGCAACGCTTTTTGTAATACGAAGCGGGTTTGTGGCATAGGGCCTTCAAAGGCATCTACCAACAACAAACAGCCATCGGCCATGTTTAATACGCGTTCTACTTCACCGCCAAAATCGCTGTGGCCAGGAGTATCGATTACGTTAATTTTATAATCCTTGTACCTAACCGAAACGTTTTTGGCAAGGATGGTAATACCCCGCTCGCGCTCCAGGTCGTTGCTATCCATAATCAACTCACCAGGGTTTTCGTGGTCTTTAAACAAGTGACCTGCGTGCAATAATTTATCAACCAGGGTAGTTTTTCCGTGGTCAACGTGGGCAATAATGGCAATGTTTCTGATCTTACTTACTTCCATAAATAGTGGTTTCCGCTGCTTTTTTCAACTTTAAGGCCGCAAAGATAGCTTTATTTGGCGATTTTACCGGTGGGCACTTACAATATTCCCGAAACTCCTGATGAGCTGAATTTCAATCGATTTATTGCTGCGGTTTGTACTTTTCGAAGAAGCCGTGCAGGGCTTCCATAATGGCATCGGGATCGGTAAAGTAGTGTACGGAAGGATGTTGAATGTTGAATTTTTCGATCAGGGAATAATATGTCTCTTCCTCGATGTGATGATCTTCCATCATAATCTTTTTTACATCCGGATCGGTAATTACCTGCCGGAAGGTTTGCGTGCGGTTGTTCTCTTCTATTACACGACTGAGTTTGCGTTTTTCGCGCTCTAACTTCCAGAAATAATCGAAGGGTGATTCGAACATTTGAATTTTGCTAAGTGTTCGGGGCGCCACTTTGGTGCGTTCTTCTACTTTGTTGGGATAAAGCCGGTGCGATTTAATCGTTACTTCCTGTAGCATAATCCGGTTTTCGCGTAGCAGAATAAACAGCGCATCTTCTTCAAACATCAGTGGCAACTCCAACGCGTGATAACCCACTGCAGTGAATACCAGGGTATCAATAGGCTTAGCCGAGATAAGAAAACCACCTGACGCGTTGGTGGCCACACCTTTGCTGGTATTCTTAATAGAGATATGCACACCCGGTAAATTGACAAGACTGGCTGAATCAACCACAATGCCACGGTAGAAATTCTGACTGTAGGCAACCGAGCCAACTAAAACCAACAGCAAAAAAATTAAAAAGCGCACTAATTATTTTTTGTTACGATGTAGCATGCGCCTTAAAAGTTCTTTTTACGAAACTGGTTTGTAACCTTTAATTCCGTAATAAACAATGTACAGATAACACAACACCGGCAGGAAAAACGCCATTTGTATTCCGATTGAATCGGCCAACGCACCTTGTGCCAACGGAATAATTGCACCGCCTACAATAGCCATACACAAAATACCCGAAGCCTTGCTGGTATGCTTTCCTAAACCAAATAAACCCAACGAGAAAATAATAGGAAACATAACCGAGTTGAACAGACCCACAGCAAGAATTAACCACATGGCAACGCTGCCCGAAGTAAGCATGGCTGCCACCACCAATGCAGCTGCAATAGCGGCCGCAGCACCCAACACTTTTGCTGCATCCACTTTTTGAGTGAGCGCAGCTCCAATAAAGCGGCCCACCATGGCACCACCCCAATAGAAAGATACATATTTACCGGCTTCTGATTCGGGTAAGCCCGCAATGTTCGGTTCGCCCAAAAAATTAACAAGAAAACTGCCAATAGAAACTTCAGCACCCACATAAACGAAAATACCTATAGCTCCCAAGATAAGATGGCGGTATTGCCAGGCCGATGATTTGGTTGCGATTGTTGGTGTTGACTCTTCGCTTGAGGTAATGGCAGAGAGTGTTGGCAATTTGATTATGGCAAATACACCGGCAATTAAGAACAAGACTCCGGCCAGCATTAAGTATGGTCCTTGAACAGCAGCCGCTTCTTCTGTTTGATAGACTGTTAACTCTTCGGGCGACATAGCCGCCAATACTTCTGGTGCTTTAACTGCAACCGATAAAATAAGCGAGGCTCCAAACAAAGGCGCGATGGTAGTACCCAGCGAATTAAATGCCTGCGTAAGATTTAATCTACTGGATGCCGTTTCGGGTTTGCCCAAAGCCGTAACAAATGGATTTGCCGCAACTTGTAAAATAGTGATACCCGTTGCCAGAATAAAAAATGCAGTGAGAAACAAACCGTAAGATCGAATACTGGCCGAAGGATAAAACAACAGGCAAGCAATACCTGCCACAACCAACCCTACAATAATTCCTTTTTTGTAGCCAATCTTTTCCATCAGGTAGCCAGCCGGAAGCGATACTATAGCATATGCTGTAAAGAAACAGAACTGTATTAACATGGCTTGTGTATAATTCAATGTAAACACAGCCTTTAAATGCGGAATTAAAATATCATTTAAACAGGTAATGAATCCCCACATAAAAAAAAGTGAGGTTAATACCGATAATGCAAATGTATAGTTACGGTTACCCGCTGGAGCTGACACTTGCGCTCCTGAAGAAAATCCTCCTGCCATTACTAAAGAAATTTTAATGTATTTAAAGCCTCAAGATTCCTACACCCGCTCGATAAAAACAAACTACTCGTGTAAAACTTATTTTTTAAATCGTAGAAAGGTACCCATTGGTAAATCTTTTCCAGTTTTGGATTTAAGGTAGAACTCGCCAAACTCAGGGTTAACATCCGCAAAGTGTGTCTTCACTACATTCAATCCAACCAACGATGACAGACCCACCGCATACATGGAAAGAATAAAGAAAGATGGTGTTGGTTCCAGCAACTGACTGGCGAGATAAACCAGTTCGTCTAATTGTTCTTGCAGTGTCCACTTTTCGCCCTCGGGGCCGCGCCCATACGGTGGTGGATCCATTATTACACCATTGTATTTATTACCGCGTTTTACTTCGCGCTTTACAAACTTGAGCGCATCTTCATATACCCAACGAATATCTTTCAGATTATTTAACTGCATGTTTTGGTTAGCCCAGTTTACGCCTGGTCGCGAGGCATCAACATGTATAACTTCTGCCCCTGCTGCGCGCGCCACCACTGATGCTGCACCGGTATAAGCAAACAGGTTAAGTACCCGGCTGGGTTTGTTCCATGCTGAAACGGTATCGTAAATAAAATTCCAGTTAGAACCTTGTTCCGGAAAAACACCTACATGGCCAAAACTGGTTAGGGCAAGGCGAAGGGTTAGCTTTAATGAACCATAATCATAAACAACCTGCCAGCTATCATCAATCGGTTTAAGTTTTTTCCAACCCCCTTTTACCTCATCACCAAATCGAAAATTATCTTTTTGTTCGCGCGTAAAATGAGCATGCGCCTGCAGCTTCCATTCCTCAATAGAAAGTATGGGCTGCCAGATTGCCTGAGGTTCGGGTCTTATCAAAATAACTTTACCAAAGCGTTCCAGCTTTTCGAAATTGCCCGAGTCGAGTAGCTCGTAGTCGTTCCAAGATGAGGGATGTATTAAGTTCAATGTGTGAATTTTAAACTCAAAATTAGCAAATAACAGGTTCCTACTTCTTTGATCTTGAGTTTTGAATCTTGAATTTTGGACGCATGCACTTCCTCATCACCAGCACCCAAAACCCAAAAATCAAAAGTCTGCTTGCGCTGGAAAAACCACGCGAACGCAGAAAGCAGCAACTGTTTGTAATAGAGGGCACAAAAGAAGTTCGCATGGCTATGGAAGCTGGTTACCGTATCGGCAATATCTTTTTTTGCGAAGAGATTTTAGATGAAAAAGAATCAGGCGATTTGTTGAAGCAAGACAAACTACTGATTCCGGTTTCAAAAGATGTATTTGATAAAATTGCCATCCGCGAAAGCACAGGCGGCATTCTGGCTGTTGCCGAACAGAAATTGCATCGACTGCAAGACATTAAGTTAAGTGCCAACCCCTTACTTCTTATTTTAGAAGCGGTAGAAAAACCTGGCAATCTGGGCGCCATACTACGCACAGCCGATGCAGCCGGAGTGGATGCGGTGATTATCTGCGATCCGCAAACCGATTTTTATAATCCCAATGTTATCCGCAGCAGCGTGGGCTGTGTGTTCACCAAACAAATTGCTTCCGCCACCAGCGAAGAAACTATTAACTGGTTGAACCAACAGCACATCAATATCTATTGCACGTATCTGAAAGCTTCAAAGCCCTACCACGAAACCGACTTTACAAAACCGTGTGCCATTGTAATGGGCACCGAGGCCACCGGACTTTCAGATGTGTGGGTAAAGAATAGTACCGCCAACATTATCATCCCCATGCAGGGCAAAATCGATTCGATGAATGTCTCGAACGCGGCTGCGGTAACGGTTTTTGAAGCCCGGAGGCAGCGTGTACTTTTGTGAATTTTGAAAACCCGACTTTCAATTTTCACAATTCAGAGTCGTTTTTTGTGAAAATTGAAAAGATTCTCCGATTGAATCCCAAACCACAACTCACTACACCAATACCGCAATTCATTTCAATACGGTTGCCAGCAGTGAATCCCTACCCCACCTTTGCTCCGTATTCAGGTTAAAAAAGCATTTCGTTATGAGATCAGTTTACTTTTTACTTTTTATGGTAGCCTCTTTGGCCGCCAGCGCACAATCAGAAAGCACCAGCGTATCCATATCGCGCAGCAATTCTAAAACCACGTATCGCAACAGTAATGGCCTGAATAGTTTCGATATTGAGATACGCGGAACAATAGAAGTTTCGGATGATGACCGCGATATCAGCAATATGTCGCACGATGGTTATTTTGAAGTAACCAAAACTTCCTTCGGCTCAAGACGCAGTATAAAAATCACACGCGAAGGTAGTGTACTTATTAAAAGATATTATGAAGGTCGCACTGAAGTAAACTTCGATCCGGAAGGCCGCAAGTGGCTGGCCGAAGTGCTGCCTGAAGTTGTACGCACTACTAGCATTGCTGCAGAAAGTCGGGTAAACCGATTTTATTCAAAAGGCGGAGCGCAAGCCGTGTTAGCTGAGATTGAGGTTATTAAAAGCGATCACGTAAAATCGCATTATGCGAAATTGCTAATGAAAAAACCGGTTCTTGAAAAAGACTATCCAGCTATTGTAAGTAAAGTAACTGGCAACATGAACTCCGACCATTACATTACTGAGTTTCTGCAAGACAACATGGATAAACTGTTGCGTAACAAAGATGCAGCCGAAGCGGTTTTTGCCACCACCAACAAAATGGGAAGCGATCATTACAAAACTCAGATTATAAAAGAAGCTTTACGGGTGCAACCTGCCTCGTTGGAAGCGGTTAAAGTTGCACTTGCGTCTGCTTCTAAAATCAATTCCGATCATTATAAAACCGAAGTACTAACCTCGCTTATGCGCCAGGATAATTTAACGGATGCCATCGTGGCTGAGATGATCAACACGTCTAAATCCATTCACTCCGATCATTATCGCACCGTTGTTTTAACCAAAGCATTAGATCGAAACCTATCGGCTACTTCACATCAGCGTGCAGTTGAGTCGGTTAAAGATATTAACTCCGATCATTACAAAGCTCAGGTAATCAAATCCTTGTTAAATAAATCGATTGATGAAAACGTGTTGAGCGAGTTGCTTCCTGTAACCTCAACAATTAATAGCGATCATTATCGCACAGAAGTGCTCACCAGCATGCTAGATCGTCAGGATTTTTCGGATGCTACATTTAAGCAGCTGGTTGAATACGGTGCCGATATGGGTAGCGATCATTACAAAACAGTAGTATTTAAAAACGCACTCGATGAATCTGATTTAAGCGAAGCCAAAGTAATTGCTATCATTAACGCAGCAAAAAACATAAACTCCGACCATTACCTTACTGAAGTATTAACCCACGCGGCCACCCGTGTACGCACCGGAAGCGATGCATTAAAAAATGCGTATCGCGATGCGGCTCGTAAAATCGGTTCCGAAACCTACTATGGTCGCGCCTTGCGGGCCTTGGATCGTTAAACTCTTTCAAAAAAATAAGTTAGTTTGGGGCAATGCAAGCCCCAACTTTCTTTTCCCGCACCTTTATGAAAAAGTACGGCACTCTGGTTCTGGTTTGCACCACCCTCGGTATTCTGTTTTTTGTGTACATTTTTTATAGTGCAGAAGGCAGGTTCCCTTCGTTGCGCTTTGAAGCGTACGAGTTTGTAGTATTTACTTTAATTATAAATCTCACCGCTTTTATTGCCTGGCAGTTCGATAAGATGCTGGATAAGTGGATTGACTGGCGCACACATTTTTTGCTTCGTTTTATTTCTGGCTTTTTCCTTAACGGGATATTGGTACTGCTCCTTTCTATTACGGCAAGCGTGTTGTTGTTAGAAGTTCGCAATGACGATGTGATTAAAATGGGCATTCTGCTCATCATTACTTTATTCATCTCAGAAATTTTTTACGGCTTGTTTTATTCTTACCGTTATTATGCTAAAACTCAGGTGGAATCTATGCGGTTGGATAGGCTACAACTTGAACTGCAATTCAATTCGCTTAAAACACAAATTAGCCCGCATTACCTGTTTAATTGTCTAAACACGGTTTCATCCTTATTATTTAAAGACACGGCTATGGCCGAACAGTTTATTCGTAGAATGGCCGATACATTCAGATATGTAATCGACAATCAAAAAGAAAAATTGGTTACCGTTAGCGAAGAGATTGAGTTCGTAAAAGCCTATTACTATTTGTTACAGGCACGTTATGAACAGCACTTAACACTGGAAATCAACCTACCCAAAAATCTCTTCAATACGTTGATACCACCCATGACTTTACAGCTGCTGGTAGAGAATGCGGTAAAGCATAATAAAATTTCGAAAGAACAACCGTTGTTGATTTACATTTCAGCACAAGACAATACACAAATCATTGTAAGTAACTCCAAGACAACTTCAACCAAAGCCGAAAGCCTGCAAATCGGGTTAAATAATATTGTTAACCGCTACCAATTCTTTACAACCGGAAAAGTGCTTGTTAAAAACGAAACTCGATTTTCAGTTACGTTGCCGGTTATTAAAGCTTTACCCAAAACACAACAACTACTGCCGCAATGAACCGCCTCTTTATCCATCAGGCTTTATTTCGCATTCTGTCGGCACCCGTGCTTGGGGTAATGGTGTACCTGCTCATTCTGCTCATCAACAATAATTTTTCTGAACTCGAAAATCTATTCAGCAGTTCCGAAGTGTACGTGTGTATTGCCCTTGCCTACATCTCGCTCGAAACCATGCGCTTTACACTTTCCGTTTCAGAAAAATGGTTGAGCAAACAATCCATCAGAAGAAGGATACTGGTGCAACTTTTGGCAACACTTACGATATCGCTGCTTTTAATTACACTTGCTATCTGGGCTTATTACAATTGGATTATTGGTTTTCAGATCAGCATGGGCGAGCTACATGTATTTCTGGCGATTTATGGCGTAATCGGTTTGCTGTATAACGTGTTGTTCTTCAGTAATTTTTATCTCAATCGTGAAAACACATTACTGATCCAGCAGGAAAAAAAGTTACGCGAAAAATTAGAATCGGATTTTATTTCCTTCAAGAACGACATTAATCCCGATTTACTTTATGAAAGTCTGGAGAACCTGATTCTTACCTTGCAACATAATGTTGACAAAGCCGAAGAACAGATTGATTACCTGGCTGGTATTTACCGATACGGATTAATTAACCGCCACAAAGAATTAATCTCGCTGGAAGAAGAATTACAGACTGCGGAACATCTGATTAAGCTACTGAACTACAAACACCGCCAACTCAATTTATTAAATGCCGTTCGCGATACGCGCAACATTCAATTAATTCCGGGTTCGTTGTTGGTTACAATCGATTCTATTGTGCGTAATACGCTCATCTCGAAAGAATCGCCATTGGTTATTAGACTCTATCTGGAAGAAGGCGATGAATACCTGGTTTTACAACATACCCTTAACGACAGGCTGCTGTTGCATCGCGATAGTTTGCTTGCGTACGACCGGTTAAAGCGCTCGTACTCATTCTTCAGCGAGAATCCATTTGTGCAGGTTAAAGCTGGCAAAGAAAATTATATTAAATTTCCGCTTGTTCAAATTATTGATGAGGTTGACAAATGAATAGTCTCACGTTAAATGTGTTAATTGTGGAAGATGAAACTCCGGCTGCCGAAAAGCTGGAGCGTTATCTTTCGCGCTACAGCGAGAGCATTATTGTTAAAGGCAAAGCCGAATCGGTAGAAGAAGCCGTGAATTGGCTTGCTGAACAACAAGATTCCATCGATTTAATTTTTATGGACATCCAGTTAAAGGATGGAATGAGTTTTGAAATTTTTAAAGAAGTAAAAATCAACAAACCGGTAATCTTTATTACTGCGTACAACGAATATGCCCTTGATGCCTTTAAAGTAAACGGCATTGATTACTTACTAAAGCCGATTACGTTTACCGATTTATCCAACAGCTTAAAAAAAGTAGAGAGCCTAGGCACGCAATTACGCTGGGGCGATGATCGTACTGAAACCGTGTTACACGCCCTGAATGCACCTGAGCGCACGTATAAGAATAGATTTATGGTAAAGTTGGGCGATCACATCAAATCCATTACAGCCGATCAAATCAGTTTATTCTTTGCTGACGGGCGCGATGTTTACCTGATTACCAACCAACTGCGCAAGTTCATTATTGATTATACGCTTGAAAACCTTGACGAGATTTTAGACCCGAAAATTTTTAATCGCATTAACCGCAGCTACATTGTAAATATTAGTGCGATACAAGATGTTGTGGTTTATTCCAACAGCCGGTTAAAAATTACACCTCATATTAAATGGGAACCAGAGATAATTGTGAGTCGGGAAAAAGTAAGCGATTTTAAAGAATGGTTTGACGGGGTTCATTAAAATAAGTTTATCGGGAAAATTTTCCCGAAATTACCCACATGAAAAATCTACTGCTCCTCGCTCTTGTTGTAATCTTCATTTCCTGCAACAGCAAAAAAACGCTTCAAAGTTATTCGCAGTTAGATACCACATACATCTCGCGCGGTAATGTTATTGCTAAACTTTCGTTTGAAACGCTTAGTGGCGAACTGCAAAAAGCGTTGCAAAACGGTGGTATTGATTCTGCCTTACAGTATTGCAACCTGCGCGCCTACCCTATTACAGATTCACTTTCGCTTGTTCATCAGGCTTCCATAAAACGAGTAAGTACCAAAGTGCGTAACCCACGCAACAAAGCAGACGAACTGGCGACTTTTATGGTAAAAGGTTTTGGTATTGACGTAAGTGAAGGCAAAGCCATTACCCCTAAACTTGTCTTAAAAGATGATTCGGTACTTTTCTTTAAACCGATTATTACGCAACCGCTTTGTTTAACCTGCCACGGCACACCCGGCAAAGAAGTTGCCTTCAGCACCGATTCCACTATTCAAAAATTTTATCCACGTGATAAGGCCGTTGGGTATAAGAACAATGAAGTGCGAGGCGTGTGGCGGATTGCGTTTAAGGTGAAATGATTGCAGATAATCTTTTGGTTATACCTGTCATTGATTACGATTTCCAAATAATCTATTTTTGTTTAATTAAAGATTTAGGTATGAAAATCACTTTAGATATAAGGGACAACCAATTTGATACGTTCTTGAACTTCATTAAAACATTGGATTATGTATCAGTTCATGACGAAGAAAATATTCCTGAATGGCAACAACAGGAAGTAAACAACCGAATAACCGCTATTAACAATGACAAAATGAAAACGCGGAGTTGGGACGAAGCCCAAAAAGAAATCTTCAAAAAATGAATTACTCAGTTACCGTTGCTGAGGCTGCTGAGAACGATATCCGACAGGCATTTCTCTGGTATGAAGATCAAAAAGAAAATCTGGGCACCATATTTCAAGAACACATTAATAAAGCTATAGATAGTATTCACAACAACCCTCTTAAGGTTCAAATCCGGTACAGCAACACACGCGTTTATTTTTTGAACAAATTTCCTTTTGGAATTCATTTTCAGGTTAACGAAACACAGATTTTAATTGTTGCTGCATTCCACACGTCACAAAACCCTAAACTTTGGAGTACCCGATAAAGATTTTCATTTTGCCCTTTATCGCTACTTTTCTCCTTCAATAAGCCACTACCTTTAAAAATATAATATTAAAGTCTCTAAAATTCCTTTTTTCTTTACCTTAGGTCTTTAGACTATCGAATCGCTAATATGAGCACACCCGAAAACAACCAACCCGGCAAATACAAATTTCGCGGCATTAAAGTCCACTCGTCTGACGAATGGATGGCCGATGCAACCAAAAAATACCGCAAGGTTTACGACCGGTATGAAACTACCTACATCCGGGTAGAATTCTCGGTTTTTAATAAACTGTTTGACGAAGCCGAATGGGAAGCCAACGTGCGCCTGAAATGCTTTTTTGTAAATGGCACACATCGCAGAGAGCTTTGCAACCTGGAGCAAAAACGCAACATCGGTAAAGACGAAAACATTGTGTACTTCCGAGAGTCGTGGGGCCAATCGACTTATGGCACCTTCTGGTTAAAAGGAGTTTACGTATGGGAAGGCTACATTGATGAAGTGAAAGTGGGCGAAACCACATTCTATGTGGAAGATGTAGGCGCAGCGCGCAAAGGCGAAAATCTTTTCTTTGATCTTGAATCTGTAAGATTGTTTGAAGGCGATGGCAAAGCATCCACGCAAGAAAACAAACGCTACCTCAAAGCATTCAGCCAGAAAGAAACCCGCTATGTATGGAGCGACTTCCGGTTTAAAAACAAAGTGCATAGCGACTATTACACTGAGTTGTTCTTTAATTTCTACGATAAAGCCGGTTTGCTAAAAGGAAGTAGCTCGTACATAACGTATGTAGCTGCTAACACACTCGGCCAAACCTATACGTTGTATCCGGGTTGGGGTGGCGAAACTCCAGGCCGTTGGAGCAGCGATACCTACACTATGGAAGTAATCTTCCTCGATAATCTGATTGCCACCGTACCTTTTAAAGTGGGCGATGCAGCCGAAGAAGGTGATGCGCAGGTGTTAACTAATGGGGTTCAGCTTACACAAACACCAACCGGACAAGCCAGTACAGGTTCGGCCCCAGCTGCCAAAAACTCTGAAGACTTGTTGTTTGAAAGTCTTGCCGAGTTGAATTCATTAACCGGTCTTACCAAAATAAAACAAGAAGTAAACGAAATGGTGAAGCTGGTTAAGTTTTATCAGGAAACCGGAAAAGATATTCTCAATAAATTTTCGTTGCATACGGTGTTTACCGGAAACCCCGGTACGGGTAAAACAACGGTGGCCCGCATTCTGGCAAAAATTTATAAGGGTCTTGGTGTTTTAGAAAAAGGTCATTTGGTTGAAGTTGACCGCGAAGGATTAGTGGCAGGCTATGTAGGTCAGACAGCATTGAAGACGGGCGAAAAAATAAACGAGGCTATGGGTGGCGTGCTATTTATTGATGAAGCTTACTCGCTGGCGCATGGTAAAGGTTCGCAGTACGATTTTGGTGGTGAAGCTATTCAGATTATTCTGAAGCGCATGGAAGATAACCGCGGCAAGTTTGGTGTTATTGTAGCCGGCTATACCGAAAACATGCACCAATTTATTGAATCAAATCCCGGCCTTAAATCCAGGTTTGATATGTACTTCGAGTTTCCTGATTATGAACCCGAAGAAATGAATGCCATTGCTAATGCCTTGTTTAAAAAAGAAGGTGTAAAGGTTGATGACTCTGCACGTAAACACCTGGAAGATTACTTTACATTTTTACACTCAGAACGCGATCTGCATTTTGGCAATGCGCGCTCCGTGCGTCAGGTTGTTGGAGAATCGGTGCGTAACCAGCATTTGCGCTTAGCTTCTATGACAAAAGATGAGCGCACACCTGAATTAATGGAGACCATTATTTTTGATGATGTGAAAGAATTTGAGATTAAACCGGGTAAATCAAAACGACCAAGTATCGGGTTTCAAACGGGTAAGAGTTAGCATAACGTCTGGTTAACAACCTTATCGCAAAGAAAAGTTATCAGCTTGACGAATAACTTTAGCTACCCTCAAAGCAACACCGCAGGTTCATCCTGCACCACGCGTCTGCGGGCGCGGTAGCGGATTACTACTTTCACGGAAGTGAGCAGGATAATGGAAACCACAACAGTTAACCACATGCTTAGCACCATAGGCATAGTAGTACCATTATGCAAAGCACTTACAATTGCTGTTATAACGCCACCTACCAACATCCGGAAACTTCCAACCAGCGAAGCCGCACTACCAGCATGTTTGGTAAACGGAGCCAGCGCCAATGCCGAACTGTTTGGTCCGGTTAAACCCTGCCCTAACATAAAGAAGAAAATGGCCACAGTTAAACCTACCAGGTTAAACCAATCAAACGTTACTCCGGCAACCATTACCGCACCGGCAATTACCTGATAGCGCAATGCAAACTTTACCAACTGCTGACTGGTAAATTTCTTCAACAACAAATGATTGAACTGTGCAGAGCCAATCATGGCCGAAGCGATGAAGGCGAAGATCCAACCATATTGTTGCTCGGTAGCGTGAAAGATATTGAGAAACACATCGGCAGAAGCCGCGATGTATGCAAACGGGGCCGACATGGCAATGCCTCCGGCAACGGCATACATAATAAACTGAGGTTGCTTCAACACCAAAATAAAATTGCTAATGATGGCGCGCGGCTTTAACGAAATGCCGGCATCGGCTGGTTTACCTTCGGGTAATAAAAAGAAAGTGGCCAACAGAATAAGGAATGTTACCACCGCCAATGCAATAAATACTGAAGCCCATCCAAATGCCACGGTAAAATATCCTCCCACGGTGGGGGCAATCATGGGCGATACGGCAATTACTAATATGATAGATGAAAACGCTTGTGCAATTTTTCGCACGGGAAACAAATCGCGCACCAGCGCCTGTGCAGCAACCATACCTACACATCCGCCCAAAGCCTGGAGAAAGCGCATTAGCACCAGCGATTGCAATGAAAATGAAAACGCACAGCCGATAGAACTAACCACATAAATCAACAAGCCGATGTACAATGGTTTTTTTCTACCGTAGCGATCGAGTAACGGCCCGTATAATAATTGCCCGATGGAAATGCCAATCAGGTAAGCAGTTAACGAAAACTGAACCTGCGAAATACTTACGCCCAAATCTTTGGCTATAGCCGGAAAGCCCGGCAGGTACATATCAATCGAAAACGGACTTATGGTTGAAAGAGAACCGAGAATAAGAATCAGAAGAAAGTAGCGGCTGCGGGTCATGAATCGAATGCAAATATAACGGGGAAGTAACTTCTGTTTTGATGTTTAAGTTCAAATCACTTACCAATCAATGCATCAGGACACCACCAAATCTTACTCTTGTGCCATCTTACCCACAGCAAAATGTTTGATGGTATAGCCTACCAGCAACCCAAACAATCCAAAGCCCAGCATAATAAAAAGCAGGTTCTCTTCAAACACCTGAGCTTGCAGATTCAGTAGCTTGCCAATCCAATAGCCGGTTGTGCTTACTACTGTTGCCCAAACCAGACCCGTTACTGTACTGTAAAACAAATACGAAGCCGGGCGAATGCCACTCATGCCCACCACTAATGGAATAATTACTCTGAATCCGTAAAGGAAACGGTAGCTGAACAGAATCTGGAGCTTATGTTTTTTAAAGAAGTCGGTTACAGGCATAACGCGCGCAGCCAGCTTGGGGCGTTTTTCCAAAAAGTATTTACCGTTCAATCTGCCGATGAGATAATAAATCCAATCGCTTACAAACGAACCCAGAAACGCGGCCAGCACCGTGGGCGGAAACTGAAACGGGCCATGCGCTATTAGCGATGACGCCACCAGTATCGCAGTCTCACCTTCCAGAAATGTTCCCGCGATCAAAGCCAGGTATCCGTATTGCTCCAAAAAACTTTCCATTCGTTAGGCTGCTTAAAAAACTTTCGCATAAAAATGAACCAACTATTGAAATATTCGTTTTCAATTACATTAATTTTGTAAAAACATTTTTTGAATGCCTTTTATCTGACGATTTAACCGCAACCACTGAATTGAAAACAAACACCACACCTTTTGAGCCTGCTGATCTTACCTTCAGCCCCGCCACTCCGGCAATTACGCTCATGTGTACCGATTGCTTGCCCCGACCGGGGTTCAAAAGCTTTCGAAGGCAAATCAGGATCTGATACCTTCATCTACTAACAATTGTATGGCGGTCCTGCATTATTCGGGATTACGCCTGAAGTGCTTTTAATGCATTTCAGTTTTTGTTACCATTTTAACGATTCACAACCTTGGATAATACTATAATTGTCAGAACGGCTACGGCCGATGACACCCATTACGCAGATACCATCACTACGGAGATGGCTGAATCTGCCAAAGCACGCGGCACCGGCATTGCCAAACGCTCTCCCGATTATGTAAAAATGAAAATGGAGGAGGGCAAAGCAGTAATTGCAATTACCAAAGACGGAACCTGGGTAGGGTTCTGTTACATCGAAGCGTGGGAACACGAAAAATATGTGGCTAACTCAGGCCTTATCGTTTCGCCACCGTTTCGCAAAACTGGTGTGGCTACCGAAATCAAACGCAAAGTGTTTGAGCTTTCGCGGAAGAAATATCCGGACGCCAAAATTTTCGGACTCACTACCGGCTTGGCTGTAATGAAGATCAATTCCGATCTGGGTTACGAACCAGTAACCTATTCTGAACTTACAACCGATGAAGAATTCTGGAAAGGTTGCCGCAGTTGTGTGAACTTTGAAATTCTAATGGCCAAAGGTCGCAAGAACTGTATGTGTACCGCCATGCTGTTCGATCCGGTTGAAGAAGCAAAGAAGAAAGCCGAGTTAGCCAAAACGGTGGTTACACCCGATGGCGAACTGGAACAACTTAAGAAGCGCGAGTTTAAAGGCAACTTTAAATTGTTTGAACGCTGGGTGCGCTTTAAACAGTTTGTGTTACTGAAAAGTTGGAAGAAACAGCAAGGCGATGAAGGTAACAAAAAATCTTCATTCCTGAGTTTCTTGTTCTTCTGGTAAGAACCTCACCCCTGGCCCCTCTCCAAAGGAGTGGGGTAAATAGACCATTATTAATTTAGTTGATTAATGAAAAAAGTTGTTTTAGCATTTAGTGGCGGATTAGATACTTCTTATTGTGCGATTTATCTCGCTAAAGATTTAGGGTACGAAGTGCATACCCTTACGGTGAATACCGGAGGTTTTAATGATGATGAGGTAAAAGAAATCGAAAAGCGTGCACTTAGCTTGGGTGTGGCATCGCACAAAACCGTAAACGAAACCAAAAACTATTACGATACTGTAATCAAGTATCTGGTTTATGGTAACGTATTGAAGAACGGAACCTATCCACTAAGCGTAAGTGCCGAGCGTATGAGTCAGGCGTTAGCGGCTGCAAAATATGCCAAACAACTGGGAGCTAATGCAGTGGCGCATGGCAGTACCGGTGCGGGTAACGATCAGGTTCGGTTTGATATGATTCTTCAGATCATAAATCCCGGCATTGAAATCATTACACCCATTCGCGATAAAAAACTAAGTCGTGAGGAAGAAGTAAACTACCTGAAAGAAAAAGGTATTCACTTCAGTGCCGAAAAAGCACGGTACTCTATTAATAAAGGTATCTGGGGTACATCGGTGGGTGGCAAAGAAACACTTAACTCACTGGGACAATTACCAGAAGAAGCCTGGCCAACACAAGTAACCCAACAAGGCAACGAAGAGGTAAAACTTGGTTTTGCAAAAGGCGAACTACTTTCAGTTAACGGAAAAAAATACCCACACCCAACCGAGGCCATCCATGCATTGCAAAACATAGCAGGTGCTTACGGCATTGGCCGCGATATTCACGTTGGCGATACTATTATTGGAATAAAAGGACGTGTAGGCTTTGAAGCTGCAGCACCGGTATTAATCATCAAAGCACATCATGCGTTGGAGAAACACGTGCTCACCAAATGGCAATTGAGCTGGAAAGATCAATTGGCGCAGTTTTACGGCAACTGGTTGCACGAAGGCCAATACCTCGATCCTATTATGCGCGATATGGAAGCGTTCTTAACCAGTTCGCAACAACACGTAAGCGGTGAAGTTTCTATAACACTTTATCCATATCGCTACCAGATTAATGGTATTGAATCAAAATACGATTTGATGTCGGCTAAGTTTGGCAAGTATGGCGAAATGAATCTGGGTTGGACGGGTGATGATGTAAAAGGCTTCACAAAGATTTTCGGTAATCAGGTTGGTGTCTATCATCAGGTTAAGGCGGAAGCGGATAATTAAGTAGGCAGTATGAGCACTTCAAAAATAAAAGCTGGGATAATTGGTGGCGCGGGCTATACCGGTGGCGAAACCTTGCGCCTATTGTTAAATCATCCGCATGTTGATGTTGTGTTTGTACAAAGTCGTAGCCAGGCAGGTAAACCTGTAACTACAACGCACCACGATTTAGTTGGTGAAACAGATTTGATTTACTCAGCCGATTTCAACCAGGCTGTTGATGTATTATTTCTTTGCCTCAGTCATGGAGAAAGTAAAAAGCTATTGAGCGAACAAAACTTTCCGGCTTCAACCCGTATTATTGATTTGGGTAACGATTTTCGTTTAGGCGACAAAGCCGGTGATCGTGAATTTATTTATGGTCTTCCTGAATTTCAGCGCGATAAAATCAAACAGGCAAAGAACATTGCCAACCCCGGTTGTTTTGCAACTACTATTCAACTGGGTTTATTACCACTGGCGCAAGCAGCTTTGTTAACGGAAGTTCATACAACCGGTATAACGGGCTCAACCGGTGCTGGGCAAAAACTGCAAGACACCACACACTTTACATGGCGTGCTAATAACATCTCGGCTTATAAAACCCTTAGTCACCAACATCTGGGCGAGATTAATCAGACGTTAAAAAAACTACAACCCGCTTTTGGTGGCGAAGTAAACTTTGTACCGTGGCGGGGCGATTTTACACGCGGCATTTTTGTAACCTCGGTTGTAACTACTGCGCTTTCGCTGGATGAGTTGTATAAAATCTATGAAGCCTTTTATACTTCGCACCCCTTCACACACGTAAGCAAAGTGACTATTGATTTGAAACAAGTTGTAAATACCAACAAGTGTTTAATCAACTTGGAAAAAGTGGGCAACAAGCTCGCCATTCATTCCATCACCGATAACCTTCTAAAAGGAGCCAGCGGCCAGGCCGTGCAGAATATGAACCTGATGTTTGGCTTTGAGGAAGAGGCTGGTTTAAAGTTGAAGTCGACTGTTTTTTAGATATGAAGAAAATCGCTTCTCAAAGTAAAACAACAGACTCGAAGCGAAAGTAAATTTTGGAATTGTCTCTACGCTGTAGAGATTTTTCCATCAACATAAAAAATTCTAAAACTTAAAAACTCAGCAGTGAAACTATTCGATGTGTATCCCCTCTTTCCAATCGAGCCCGTAAAAGCTTCCGGCTCATGGCTATGGGATAGTGAAGGAAAAAAATATTTAGATCTGTATGGCGGTCATGCCGTAATTTCTATAGGCCATAATCATCCGCATTTTGTTGATGCGATAAAAAATCAATTGGATAAAATCAGTTTTTATTCTAACAGTGTTAAAAACTCCATGCAGGAAAAACTGGCCGAAAAACTTGGTCAACTTTCTGGCTATAATAACCACCAGTTGTTTCTATGTAATAGTGGTGCCGAAGCAAACGAAAACGCCTTGAAGCTTGCCTCATTTGTTAGTGGTCGTAAAAAAATCATCGCATTCAAAAAAGCATTTCACGGGCGCACGTCTGGTGCAGTAGCTGCTACCGATAATCCTAAAATTGTTGCGCCTTTTAACGCTGGTCATGAAATACTATTTCTGCCATTGAGCGATGTTGTCGCATTTGATCAGGCAATAGACAATACAATTGCTGCCGTGATTATTGAAGGTATTCAGGGTGTAGGTGGGATTCAGGTTCCTTCAACAGCATTTTTCAAACATATCGCACAAAAAACAAAACAAGCTGGAGCCTTATTAATTCTGGATGAAGTACAATCCGGCTATGGACGCACCGGTAAATTCTTTGCCCATCAGCATGCAGGTATCGAAGCGGATCTGATTACACTTGCCAAAGGTATGGGTAATGGTTTTCCGATTGGTGGTGTTTTGATTCACCCGGATATTAAACCGTGGAGTGGTATGCTCGGTACTACCTTTGGTGGTAACTATCTGGCTTGCGCAGCGGGCCTGGCTGTGCTAGAGGTTATTGAAAAAGAAAACCTGATGACGAATGCTGCTACCATCGGTAACTATTGGATGGAACAGCTTAACTCCTACCCTTCTATATTGGAAGTTCGTGGACAAGGATTGATGATTGGGTTTGATCTGCCCGAATCATTGGCTGCACTTCGCAAGGACTTACTGTTTAAACGTCATATTTTTACAGGCGAAGCAAAGCCTAACACCGTGCGTTTGTTGCCTTCGTTGGCTATCACCAAAACAGAAGCCGACTTATTATTGGAGGCATTAGCCGCAGAATTAAAACAGGCTGTTGTGCTATGAGAAACTTTTTATCTGTACACGAAGTTGAGAATCTGACGAAGTTGGTTAACAACGCGCTTGCGTATAAAGCCGATCCGTTTAAAGACGTAAAGCTTGGCGACCAAAAGCGTTTGGGTATGTTATTTCTTAACCCCAGCATGCGCACCCGCATCAGCACACAAATTGCGGCTAAAAATTTAGGCATGGATCCCATTGTATTTAATGTGGGGCAAGATGGTTGGACGTTAGAGTTTGAAGACGAAGCCATCATGAGTGGCACCACAGTAGAGCACGTAAAAGAAGCTGCGCCTGTATTAGGTAAGTACTTCGACATTCTGGGTGTGCGTACATTCCCATCGTTAAAAAACAAAGAAGACGATTACAGCGAATTATATATTAACCAGTTTATTAAATATGCCGGAGTTCCGGTATTGAGTTTAGAGAGTGCTACGTTGCACCCGCTGCAAAGCTTAACTGACTTAATTACCATTTCGGAGACATTTAAAGAAAAACGTAAACCTAAAATCGCGCTTACGTGGGCACCGCATGTAAAAGCATTGCCCCAATGTGTAGCCAATAGTTTTGCGCAATGGATTAACGCATGGGGGCAGGCCGATTTTATAATCACCCATCCGGAAGATTATGAGTTGGATGAGAAGTTTACCAAAGGCGCAACTATTACACACGATCAAGACGCTGCATTAAAAGATGCAGACTTTGTGTATATTAAAAACTGGAGCACCTATAAA
>Ga0075163_10001122_pt1 | contig 35694 bp, 28 predicted proteins | sample JI1023141ADNA_FD_71478 | JGI IMG/M metagenome (GOLD analysis project Ga0075163, IMG submission 71478) | Wastewater effluent complex algal communities from Wisconsin, to seasonally profile nutrient transformation and Carbon sequestration -... | ecosystem: Engineered > WWTP > Effluent > Algae...
GCGGCGCGGGCGTGCGGCGCGGGCGTGCGAGCGGACGCGCCGGACATCGCCCCCGGGCCGCGACGTGCAGCTCGAGCGGGCCCTCGCGTCGCCGATGTCGGCGGCCCGCCCGGTGCTCGCGCGACGCACCCCGCTGCGGCGCGCGACGGGCCGACGCGGACGGTGCCGATGTGGGTGCACGTACCGCCCCGCCGCCTGCCCCGGGCATCCCCTGGTGTTCGCGCGAAAATGGGCCCTGAACCGTGTCTACCCCCGGCGCAGCGGGTCCTGATAACCTGGAGCCGCGATGCGTATCACTCTGTTCGCGGCGGGTATTTTGGGCGTGGCTCTCGGTCAGGCGGCGTGCAAGCGAGACAGCGAGACGAGCAGCCCCGGCGGCGGCGAGTGCGAGGGAATGTGCGGGCGCGGGACGCGATGCGACGGCAAGGTGTGTGTCGTCGACTACGGCCAGGACATCTGCGCGTCGTCGACGACGCCGGAGCCGGAGCCGGAGGTGCCGATGCGCCCGCCGATCACGAACTGGGGCGAGTGCTGGGAGGACCGCAACCAGCTGCCGAAGAAGTTCAAGCCGGTGGACGACCGCGACCTGCCGCAGTTCGACCCGAACCAGGCGCGCAAGCTCGACATGAACACCGGCGAGGAGCAGCTCGCGGCGCCGGTGCTCAACGCCCACATGCGCGAGGTCGAGTACGACATCAACAAGTGCCTGTCGCTGGCGTCGTGCTACCAGGGCTCGAGCCTGCCGGGCGGGCGCATCGACTTCGAGTTTCGCCTGATGGGCTCGGGCAAGGTCGACGCGATCACGGTCACTGCCCCGCCGGCGCTGAGCGTGTTCGGCATCATCCCGTGCTCGCGCAAGGCGGTCGCCGAGCACGCGTTCCCGACCTACGACGGGCCGCCGATGAACGTGAAGTACAACATCGAGATCGGCGAGTGAGCGCCGGCCTCGCGGGCATGTCCGCAGGGACATGTCCCCGGGGCAATGTCCTCGGGGGCATGTCCCGGAGGACAGACCGCGCTCAGGCGGTCGGGGTCTCGTCGCTGGGGTCGGGCTCCACGGCGCCGGCGGGGCCCGCGGGTCGCCGCTTGTAGACCTGGGAGATGCGCTCGGCGGCGGCCCGGGCGGCGGGGGCGGCCTTCTCGACGGCCTCCTTGCGGACCTCGAAGGGCTCGGGCAGCAAGGTGGTGGATCCCCCGGACTTCGACATGGACGGCCTCGGCGATGAGCGTCGCAGATCGGGGTGGGGGATCACAGGAAAATGCCGGCGCGGCCGCGGGGCCGGGCGCTTGTTTGCGCCTGTTCGGTGATGAGTGATTCAGTGCGGAGGTTGTGGGTGGGCGGCGCGGACGACGTCGCGCGGGCCGGCGGGGTCCGGCGGGGTGGCCCGCGCACCTGGGCGCAGCCGGGTGACCGAAGGGGGTTCGGCCCTCAAACACGGCGGGCGCACCGCAGCGCGTCCGGCTTCATCGGTCCCGCCGGACTCGGTCCGAACCCCCTTCGGCCCCCTGGCACCCAGGTTTGCGCTGAAGGACCGTACGGTCGGCGGAGCCGAGAGCCGGACCCCGCCGACCCTCGGGGCGCACATGGGTCGCGCGGGCATGTGCTGCGCGGGTGAGATGGGCGCGGTGACGAATTCGGGTGCGCGAGAGACCTGTCTCGGGGGACATGTCCGCGGAGACAGACCGGCGTGGGTGACCTCGGCGGCGGCCTGATCCGGGCGCGCGAGAGACATGTCTCGGGGACATGTCCGCGGAGACATGTCCCTGAATCAGGGCCGGACACGCGCCGGACCGTGCCACGGGGTCCGCGTCGCGCTCCAGGAGCGCCGCGCTCACGAGCGACCGCGGTGCTAGACGTGCAGCGCGGTCGACGACCAGCTCGCCGCCGAGAGCGCCGCGTGCTCGCCGAGCGCCAGCTCGTCGCGGGCCCGCCAGCGCGCCGTGGCCGTCGCGCCGGCCGCGAGCTCGGGCCGGTCGAGCCCGCGCGCGAGCAGGCGCTGCCCGTCCGCGCGCAGCTGCAGCTCCCAGCGGTCGCCGAGGCAGGCGATCGCGTCGACGACGACCTGCGCCGAGCGCCATGTCGGATCGGTCATGTCCTCGGGGACAGGTGCGACGACGAGCCGCTCGGGGCGCAGCCAGCGGGCGGGCGCGCCGGGGACCGCGGTCAGGTCGCCGAGCAGGCGCGCGCTGGCCAGGTCGGGCGGGCGCGCGTAGAGCTCGGCGGGGGCGCCCTGGGCCAGGACCTCGCCGCGGTCCATCAGCACCAGGTGGTCGGCGAGCGCGAGCGCCTCCTCCGGCTCGTGCGTGACGTGCAGGAACCCGATCTGGCGCCGGCGCTGGGTCTCCTTGAGCAGCTGGCGCAGGCCGGCGCGCAGCGGGCGGTCGAGGGCGGCCAGCGGCTCGTCGAGCAGCACCATCGCCGGCTGGCCCGCGAGCGCCCGCGCGAGCGCGACCCGCTGGCGCTCGCCGCCCGAGAGGTCCGCCGGGCGCCGCGCGTGCAGGCCCGGCGCGAGCCCGACGTCGGCCAGCAGCGCGTCGACCCGGGCGCGCAGCGCCGCCTCGGCCACGCCCGCGACCCGCGGCGCGAACGCGACGTTGTCCCACGCGCTCAGGTGCGGGAACAGGGCGTAGCCCTGAAACAGCGTGTGCACCGGGCGGCGCTCGGCCGGCAGCGCGGTCAGGCGGCGACCCGCGAGCACGACCTCGCCGCGGTCGGGGCGCTCGAGCCCGGCGACGACGCGCAGCAGCGTGGTCTTGCCGGAGCCCGAGGCCCCCATCACGCAGGTGTACGCGCGCTGCGGCAGCGCCAGCGAGACCCCGCGCAGGGCCACGGCGCCGCCGGCGAATTGTTTGTACAGCGCCTGCAGCTCGAGCGTCACAGGCTCCACATCGCGTTGACGCGCTGGCGGACCTTGCGGCGGGCGTCCTGGAACCCGGGCAGCGCGCGCATCGGCTTGAGCGACGGGCAGCGGTCGGTCCACTCGAGGTCGATGAGCACGCGGTCGGCGGCGAGCTGGAAGTAGCGCAGCGCGTCCTCCGGGTAGCCGCGGGCGGCGTAGAGCTCGACGCAGGTCTGGCACATCAGCGTGGAGAAGCGCGGGCTCATCGCGTTGGCGGTCAGCGACTCGGCGAGCGCGTCGAGGGCCGGCTTGTCGATCTCGCCGAGCAGGGCGCGCGCGTAGTCGCTGACGTAGCGGCTGAAGCCGTCGCCCTCGTCCTTCTGCAGCGACTCGTAGATCTCGCGGGCGGCGTCGAGGTCGCCGAACCACCCGGCCATGCGCGTGCGCAGCTGCATGCTCGCGGTGCGAAACCGCGAGTTCTGGTCGATGCGCGCGAGCAGGCGCTCGGCCTCGTCCCGCTCGCCGCGCAGCGCGTGCAGGCGGGCGACGTCGTAGAGGCCGATGAACAGGCTCGGCTCGAGGTCGACGGCGAGCTTGGCCCGCTCGACGCCCTCCTTGGTGTTGCCGGCCTCGCACTGCAGCTGCGCGAGGTACTGGTGGGCGTGGGCGTAGGTCGGCGCGATCTCCAGGGCCTTGACCAGGGCCTTGACGGCCTCGCGCCACTCGCCGAGCTGGACCGCCAGCATCGCCCGCGCGAGGTGGGTCTCGGCCAGGTCCGGCGCCTCCGCCAGCGCCCGCGCGACGCTCTCGCGCGCCGCCTGGGCCCAGTCGCGGCGCTCCTCCTCGTCGAGGAACGACGGCGGCATGAACCACGCGCGCAGGCACGCGACCGCGTGGCACGCGATCGCCGGCTGCAGCTTCGGCGCCATCTCGATGCACTGCTCGAGCAGCTCGATCGCGCTGTCCGGGCCCATGACGTGGAACGCCAGCAGCTTGCGGCGCGCCCGCAGGTACATGGCGATCGCCTCCGCCGGCGCGTCGACGGCGTAGGCCGCGGTGTTGAGCTCGACGCGCAGCGCCTCGGCGATGCGCTTGCTGATCCGGTCCTGGAGCTCGAACAGATCCTCGAGCCCGCTCTCGAACCGGTCGCTCCACAATTGTGTGCCGCTCGCGACCTCGACCAGCCGCGCCGCGACCCGCACCTGCGTCGCGTTGGCCTGGACCGTCGCGTCGACGACCGCGTCGACCCCGAGGTCCGCGCCGACCGCCCGCGGGTCGCGGTCGCTGCGGTACTTCGCGGTCGCGCCGCTGCCGAGCACCCGCAGGCCGCGGGTCCGCGAGAGCACGTCGATCAGCTCGTCGGTCAACGCGTCGCCGAGGTAGCTCTGGTCGGGCGGGCCGATGTAGCGAAACGGCAGCACGGCGAGCGCCCGGTCCGCGGCGAGCACCGGCGCCAGCGGGCGCAGCGGCCGGGTGTTCGTCGCGGTCGCGTAGCCGCGCGTCGCCTGGGTGTTGCCGGCCTGGGTCTGACCGGACGGCGTCGGCCCGGTCGTCGATTGCTGCATCGTCGGCGTCAGGGTGCCGGTGCTCGGGGCGCCAGGGCCCGCGGCGGCAGCAGCGGCGGCAGCGGCGGCGGCGGCGGCGAGCAGCGCCGGCGCGGCGGCCAGCGACTCGCCGCTGGCGAGCAACCACCCGCGCAGGCGCTCGGCGACCTCGGTGGCGCTGGCGGGGCGGCCCTCGGGCTGCTGCGCGAGGCACTGCAGCGTCAGCTCGGCGAGCGGCTCGGGCAGGCCCGGGGTCGTGGCGCGCGGGTCGGGGGCCGGCTGCGTCAGGCGGGCGAGCGCCGCGGCGAGCGGCGTCTGGCCGGCGAAGGGCAGCGCGCCGGTCAACATCTCGAACAGCATCAGGCCGAGCGCGTAGATGTCGGCGCGCGGGTCGACGGGCAGCCCCGCGAGCTGCTCCGGGGCCATGTACATCGGCGTGCCGACGATGCCCTGCGTGCGCCCGCCGGCGCCCTCGTCGACGAGCGCGCGGGCGATGCCGAAGTCCGTCAGCACGACCCGACCGTTGCGGTCGATCAGCACGTTGGCCGGCTTGAGGTCGCGGTGGACCACCCCGGCCGCGTGCGCCGCCGCCAGCCCCTCGCACACCGCCAGCGCGATGCGGGCCGCCTGCCCCGCGCTCAGCGCCTGGCGCGGGCGCCGGCCGTCCGGGTCGTGGCCCTCGAGGTCGCGCACGCGCAGCAGGTCCTGCAGCGTGGTGCCCTCGACGAACTCCATCGTGATGTAGTGGGCGCCGTTCTGCTCGCCCATGTCGTGGGTGCGCGCGACGTTCGGGTGGGTGATGCGGCGCGCGAGCCGGACCTCGCGGCGAAACCACTCCATCTGGTCCGACGCGGCGGTGACCCCGGCGTCGAGGATCTTCAGCGCGACGACGTCGCCGACCATGACGTCGAGCGCGCGGTAGACCGTGCCCATCCCGCCGCGCCCGACCATGCCCTCGATCTGGTAGCGGCCGGCGTAGAGGCCGCTCACGGCCGCCGGCTCACGCGGCGCCACGGCGTTGGTCATCTCGCCGAACAGGGTCGCTTCGAGGGGGTCGAACTCTTTGACCACGCGGGGCCCAGCCTAACAGAGAGCGCCCGCGCCCTGCACGTGCGCCGGGTGACAAAGCCCCCTCCGCGCGGACGGCCTCAACGCCCCGCCCGCCGCCACGCCCAGGCGGAGATCCACGCGACCAGCACGGGCGCGAGAGACAGCCCCAGCGCCCAGCGCGGGACCACGTCGACCTCGCCGCCGCGCGCCACGATCGCCATCCCGACCGCGAGCGTGCTGCCGCCCGGGCCGGCCGTGAACGCCGGCACGCTGCCGTCCGCGAGCGCGTGCGCGAAGCCGACGAGGACAAGAGCCAAACCCGCCGGAGCCAGCAGCGGCCCCCACACCCGCCGCAGCCGCGCCCAGGCGCCGGCCCCGAGATCGCGCGCCCCGTCGATGACCTCGCGCTGCACCGCGGCGACCGCCAGCGCCGCGCCCGCGTACGCCAGCGCGACCCGCATCGGCAGCAGCCCCAGCAGCGTCAGCGCCGGCCCCGGGCCGAGCCCGACCAGCCGCCCCGTCTCGAGCATCAGCGCCCCGTAGACCACCGGCGGCACCGCCAGCGGCAGCAGCACCAGCGCCGCGACCACGTCGCGCCCGCCGGCCCGCGGCCGCCGCTGCAGCGCCAGCGCGAAGCCCAGCCCGGCCGCGAGCGCCCCGGCGCCGAGCGTCAGCGCCAGGCTCTGCGGCAGCAGCGAGCGCAGCAGCGGGCCGCCGCTGCCGTCTGTCCGAAAGGACAGGTGCACGGCGAGCCCCGCGAGCGGCAGCGCCGAGAGCCCGGCGCCGAGCCAGCCGGCGAGGCGCAGCCGGGGCCCGGGCCGCGGCGGGTCGCCGGCGGTCTCGCCGGTCAGCCCCGCGAGCCCGCGGGCGATCGCCGCGGCGCACGGCAGCGCGACCGCCACCAGCACCGCGACGATCGCCGCCGCCCGCCCCGGGTTCGCGTCGCGCAGCACCGAGTCGCGCAGCAGCAGCGCGAGCGTGTAGACCTTGCCGCCGCCCGCGAGCTCGAGCGTGGCGACGTCGCCGAGCGCCCACAGGGCCGCCCAGCCGCCCGCGAGCGCGTACGCGGGCGCGAGCAGCGGGAGCTCGACCGCCACGAAGCGCCGCCACGGCCCCGCGCCGAGGTCCGCGGCCGCCTCGAGCAGCGCCCGCGGGCGCCCGCGCAGCCGCAGCTGGACGACCAGCGCCGCCAGCGGGATCGCACCTGCACTTTGGGCCAGGAACACCGCCGCCGCCCCGGGCGCCAGCCCCAGACCCAAAACCCCGAGCGCCCGCGCCAGCGGGGCGACCAGCACCAGCATCATCAGCGCCGGGCCCGGCACCGCCCGCGCGACCGGATACGCCGCGGCGACCGCGACCGCGGCGACCGCCGCCGCCAGCCCGAGCGCGCGCAGCCCCGCGAGCACGAACACCCACGGCGGCGGCGCCGGCCCGCCGACCCGCACGCCCTCCTCGATCAGCAGCAGCAGCGGCAGACCGAGGCTCAGCACCACCCACGCCCACACCGCGACCGCGAGCCCGCGCGCCGACCGACCGGCAGACGCGGCCCGACCCGCGGCCGTGACCGACGCGTCCACGGCCGCGACACTACTTCAAGTTCAAGCGCCGGCGCGCGGGGACCTCCCGCGAACGCCGGTCCGCCGGTCCGCACCCGCGAGCGCCGGCGCCGGACCCCGGGCCGGCGCTCGCGTCGGGGCCGGGTTTCGGGCTATAAACAGCGTCATGAGCGGGCTCAGTCCGGGACAGCGTGCCCCCGAGATCGACGCGATCGCCAGCAACGGGCAGCGCTTCGTGCTGTCGCAACAGGAGGGGCTGTGCACCGTCGTGTACTTCTTCCCCAAGGCGTTCACGCCGGGTTGCACCGCGGAGACCAAGATGTTCCGCGACAACTACGTCGAGCTGCTGCTGGCCGGCGCCAACCTGATCGGGGTCAGCACCGACGACGAGAAGACGCAGTGTGAATTCGCGGCCTCGACGCGCGCGCCGTTCCCGATCGTGTCCGACGCCGACCACAAGATCTGCAAGGGGTTCGACGTGCTGTGGCCGGTGATGAACGTGGCCCGCCGGATCACCTACGTGATCCGCCCCGACATGACGATCGACGCGGTCTTCCACCACGAGGTGGCGATCTCCCGCCACCGCGACGACGTCCTGCGCCACGTCAACGCGCTGTTCAAGGCGGCCCGCGAGCAAGGCGACGCCCCCCTGACCTACAAGGTCTCCTGAGCCGCGGAGCCGCGCTGCGCCTGATCCGGGCGCCATCCGCCGATGGCCGCGGTCCTCGCCGCCCGGCGCCCGCGCTCGCTGTCCCGGGCGCACGCGCCGGCCCGCGGTCGGCCTCACCTGTCCCGAGAGACAGCTCCGCGCGGCGCGACCCGGGCTATGCTCGGGCATGACCGCCGACCCCGTCCACCTCGAGCTCGCCCTCGCCGCCGCCCGCGCCGCCGGCGGTGTGCTGCTCGAGCACTTCGAGGGCGAGCTCGCCGTGGCGACCAAGTCCTCGGACATCGACCTCGTGACGTCCGCCGACCGCGCCGCCGAGGCGGCGATCCTCGAGCACCTGACGCGCGCCTGCCCCGACCACTGGATCCTCGCCGAGGAGTCCGGGCGCCGCGGCGGCGTCACCACCGAGGCCGACGCGACCGACGCGACCGACCCGCGCCCGCCGCCCGGGGTCCTGCAGTGGGTCGTCGACCCGCTCGACGGCACGACCAACTTCACCCACCGCTTCCCCCACTTCAGCGTCTCGATCGCGCTGGTCGACCACGAGGGCCCGCGCCTCGGCGTCGTCCACGACCCGACCCGCGGCGAGACCTTCTATGCCGTCCGCGGCGGCGGCGCCTTCGTCGACAGCGCCCGCGCCCGCGCCCGCCACGGCCGCCCCCAGCGCCTCGCCGTCACCCCGACCCGCGCCCTGCGCCTCGCGCTCGTCGCCACCGGCTTCGCGTACACCCGCGCCACCAGCCCGACCAACAACCTGCTCGAGTTCAACCGCGTCGTCCCCCAGGTCCGCTGCATCCGCCGGGCCGGCAGCGCCGCCCTCGACCTCGCCTACGTCGCCGCCGGCCGCCTCGACGCCTACTGGGAGTACCACCTGCAGCCCTGGGACGTCGCCGCCGGCGCGCTGCTGGTCCGCGAGGCCGGCGGCGTGTTGACCCGCATCGACGGCGGCCCGTGGGACCTGCGCCACGGCGACCTCGTCGCCGCCGGGCCCGCGCTCGCGCAGGTGCTGCAGGCCGAGCTGGCCGGGGCGCGCATGGCCCCGGGGACATGTCCTGGAGGCCATGTCGCGCGCCAGTAGCTCGAGCCGGGCGCGCCGGCTGCTGCTGTGGTGCGCGGCGACCGACCGCAGCTTCGAGCGCGCGGAGCTCGGCGGCGCGGCGGTGCTGACCGGCAAGTGCATCCATTGCGGCGCCCGCCACACGATCGGGCTCGACGGTCGGCCGCGGACGCGCGCGACCGTCGAGCACATCGTGCCGCGCAACCACGGCGGCACCGACGCGCTGGACAACCTGGCGATCGCGTGCGCCCGCTGCAATTTTGGCAAGGGCCACCGCCTCGACGTCCGGCGCCTCGACGACCCGACGCTGCAGCGCGTCGTCGCCATGCTGCAGGCCCGCCGCGCCGAGCGCATGCGTCCGCCGCTGCCCGGCCTCGACCTCCCGCCGCTGCGCGGCGGATCCGACGACGAGGACGACGAATGACGATCGACTAATCCGGGAGATCGACGGTGTTGATCGGTCGAATCGTCGCCCCCGCGGGATATGCGTAGGACACATACTTCGTGTAAAGCAATTGGCTGGCCCCCGAGCCCCAGCCCCACACGGTCACGCCGAACGGGTTGGCGCTGGAGATCACGTGGCGGCCATTGGCGCAATTGCCCACGTTATTGAAATTGCCGGTGACGAGCTGGACGCGGGTCCACTCGAGGCCGCCGCCGAGGGACTTCCAGGCGACGAGGTCGCCGAGGCAGTCGAGGGTGACCGGGGCGAACGCGCCGTCCTCCTCGCGGCGGACGACGACCAGCTCGGTCTCCGAGTAGGTCGGGTCGGTGAAGAAGATGTAGCGGCGCTGGTACTGCGCGGAGGGGATGAGGTTGACCCACTCGGGGTCGCCGGCGCCGCCGAACGCCTCGCCGCCGGTCATGTACGCGGCGGCGTAGAACGGGTGGTCCTCGTCCTGGCTGCGCACGGTGAACGGGCCGGGGTCGTTGAATTGGGCGACCTGGCCGAGGTCGAGGGTGTCGGGGGCGCCGACCGGCTTCTTGGGCGACCAGACCAGCGTCGTGCCCTTGACCGCGCCGACGAGGCGCCACGGCGGCGACTCCTCCTGGCCGACGACGCGGTTGCGGTAGCGGACCGCGGCGTAGGCGTGGCCGAGCGCGTGGATCGGCGGGACCTGCTGGTGGGCGCCGTCGCAGGCGTGGGCGTTGACCGGCGAGTTCAAGCAGGTCGAGCCGCCGAACACCGCGAACGGTCGGTCGGCCGAGACCTGCGAGCCGGTCAGCTCGAGCTGCTGATTGATCTGCAGCGACTCGCCGCGGGCCAGCGTGTACTCGCGGGTCTGGCCGGCCGGGCCGCCCTGCACGTTCGTGCCGCCGATCACGGCGACCTTCGGGCGCAGCGACACGTGGGTGTTGTCCTCGCGGGCCACGAAGGTCAGCAGCGGCGAGCCCGACTCGCTGGCCGGGCCGGCGCTGACGGCGATGTAGCTGGTGTCCCAGACGCTGGTCGGCAGCAGCAGCGACGCGGCCGTCACCGCCGCCGAGCCGCCGCCGAACGGCTGGATCTGATAGGCGGCGATCGGGACGTCGCTGGTGATATGAAACGCCTTGCCGCGGCCGGTGCCGGCGATCTGGGTCTCCTCGGCGATCGCCGGGCCGGCCGGGCAGGTCGGCTTGTTACCTGGCCCCTGGGACAGGAACAAAATTGCCACCTGTCCGACCGGGAGGCCGAGCGGGTCGCTGTACGGCGAGAACGTCAGGTCCTTGCCCTGGCCCTTGGGGATCCTCGTGAACGACGCGACCGGCAGCGCCTGGTTGCCGTACGCGACCGTCAGGTGCGCGGCCGCGGTGCCGGTGTTGGCGACGAACACCGCGAAGCAGGCGCCCTTGGCCTCGGCGTACAGCTCCGTCTTCACCGCCCAGAAGTCGCAGCCCTCGGAGCGCTGCAGCAGCGCCGCCGCCTCGCACGGGCCGAGCGCGTGGCAGCCGCCGTCGACGCAGTAGCGGTCGGCCCTGCAGGTCTCGATCACGGCGCCGTCGCACAGCACCTGGTCGAACTCCGGCGAGCAGCCGAGCTCGCAGCCGGTGTCGCCGCCGCTGCTGCTCTCGGCGCCGCCGCTGCTGCTGCTGCCGCCGCTGACGGCCTCGGTGGTGCTGTCGTCGCCGGTCTCGCCGGTGGTCGTGAACAGGGAGGTCGATGCATCTGCAGCGGACGAGCCGGAGGTCGAGATCGGTACGAAGGTCGTCGAGTCGGTGTCGGCGCTCGCCCCGGTGGTCGGGACCGTGGTCGTCGGCGGACCGGTGCTGACGGGCGCGACCGACGTCGACGCGAGCGCGTCCGTGGCCGCGGAGGTCGTGACGTCCGTATCCTGCGTCGTCCCGGCCGCGGGTTGACCGCAGGCGAGTGGCAACGCAGCGAGCACGGATGCACGAGCCAGCGGTGTCATCGGCAATCAACGTAGGCCAAAGGGAAGACGGGTGTCGAGCGGCCCACGAGCACGCGCGTCGCTGCGCCAACTGGGCGCTGCATGTGGCTCGCGGTCGCCCTCGCCCGGGCGAGTGTGCGTCCCCCGCGACCGAGAAGCTGACCTTTTCGCCAGGTGATGACATCGCGCGCGAGCGGCCCCGCGACCCGCGGCGGCAAAATCTGGCGTTTCTGCCGGCGAATCCGACGGGCGGGGCCGGCGCCCGACGGGCCCGATCGGCGCGCGGAGGCCCTCCTGCGAGCTGTCCCGAGGGACATGTCCTGGACGCGTCACGACGCGCTCGTGTCTCGCCCGGGGCGTCGCGCTCGCGAGGCGTGCACACGCGACGCGACGGCGGTCGCGACCACCGTCGCTGGCGCGGCCGGGGACGCGAGCGTCGTCGCGGGACGTGGGCGAGGCGTCCGCGTCGCTGTCACTGTCGGCGCTGGCGCGGGGCCGCGGCGAGCTCGAGCGACGGGGGTGTCATGCATGCGATCGACGTTAGTCGCGCACCGTGCGCGTGTCGACCGGAGTTCTCTCAAGTGCGCACTTGTGCGCTGTCCTTTGGGACAGCCTGCAGCGTGGCCTCGCGCGTCGATCACAGCGGACCGGCGAGCTTCTGCACGGTGGCCTCCATGCGTCCGGTCCAGCTGTTGATGCCGAGGGCCAGCACGCGGACGCGGTAGCGCTCGCCCTTGCGTGCGCCGGGCAGGCGCATGTCGGCGTCGCCGAGCTTGCAGACGCCGTTGGCGCCGATGACCGGGCGTGAGATCTCGTCGGCGATGGTGACCTCGTAGACCTGGCCGACCGCGACGCCGAGGCCGGCGCTCGCCGGCTCCGGCCGGCTGTCTGAAGGGACAGGTCCGGGGCCGGCCGCCGGGCGGGTCGCCGCGGCCGGTCCGAACTCGAGGGCGGTCACCCAGCCCGCCGCGCCGGCGCCCGCGAGCGCCGTCCACGACGCGCCGCCGTCCTCGCTCAGCCACACGCGGCCGTCGGTCATGCCGAACGCGACGCGCTCCGGGTCGTCGGGGTCGACGGCGCAGCTGCGCACGCCCGCGGTCGCGACCGGACAGGCCAGCGCGCTCCAGCCGCGGCCGCCGTCGTCGCTGCGGTAGAACCGGCTCGCGGCGCCCTCCGGCCGCGTCGCCCAGAACGGCGGCGGCAGCTCGGCGGCCCCGACGTAGACGGTCCGCGGCCGCCGCGGCGAGGCGGCCGGCGGCGAGCAGTAGGCCCGCGCGGGCAGGCCGAGGTCGCTGGGCGCGAAGGTGTCGCCGCCGTCGTCGCTCGCGAACACGCCGGCGCCGGTGGTCGCGAGCACGCGGCGCGGCTCGTCGGCGGTCAGCAGCACGCCGTGCGCGTCGAAGTCGACGCCCTGCTTGAGCGTGACGAAGCTGCGCCCGCCGTCGCCGGTGCGCACCAGCCAGCCCTCCTCGAGCGCGAGGTAGACCGCGTGCGGCGCGGTCGGGTGCACGGCCATGTGCTTGACGTGGGCGAAGTGCGGCGGCGGCGGGAACGTCCAGTGCACCGATTCAGGGAGGGCGTGGAGCGCCGCGCAGTCGACCCACGTCTCGCCGCCGTCGTCGCTGCGGTACAGCGCGGGCGGCTCGGCCCCGACGAACAACGTCCCGGCCGCGGGACAGCGCGCGAGCGACCACAGGTCGCGATGCACGACGCCCGCGCTGCGCTCGTGCCAGCTCCGGCCGCCGTCGACCGAGCGCTGCAGCCCCGCGCGACGGGTCGCGGCGAGCAGCCGCAGCGGGTCGTCCGGGTCGAAGAGGAGCGCGCGGACGCCGGCGTCGACGAGGCCGAGCGGCTCGAGCTCGAGGCGCCCGTCCGCGGCCCGGCTCGCACGGAACACGCCGCTGTCGCAGCCGAGGTAAAGAGTGCGTGATGGTAGGTTCATACGAACACGACGGCCCATGATGACACGAGATCACCGGCCCGGCGCAGGGGCTCGTTCTCGTCGGGCTCGCGCGATCGTGCATGACCTCGGTGATCCAAACGAGATCAAGCGCCGGAGATCGGTGCAGCGATCCCCGGGGCGGGGGCTCGAGCTCCGTGCGACCGCCGGCCCTCCAGGGCGCGGACTCGGTGCGGCTCGCGGCGGCGGACGACGCGGCGTCGGCGGTGCGCGGGCGACGAGGCCCCCGCGGACCCTGGCGCGGCCGGGCGTCCGACGGCGTGCTCACCTGTCCCGGAGGACATGTCCCGTGCGACAGGACGATGCGAACCGGCCCGCGCCGGGCCGCCCGCGACCGGGCCGCCCGCGGCCGCCCCCCACGCCATATCGTCCGCGCCGCGGGCCCCGTTGCGCGGACGCCCGCCGCAGGTGTAGCGTGCCCCGGCATGAGCATGAGCCGGCGAACGATGTCCGCGCTGTTGAGCGTCGCGCCCCTGGCGGCCACGCGCTGCAAGCCGCCGGCCCCGCGCCTCACGTTTTACAATTGGGGCGACTACCTCGCCCCGGAGGTCGCCGAGCGGTTCGCGGCCCGCGAGGACGGGGCGATGGTCACGCAGGACTTCTACCTCTCGGAGGGCGAGCTCTACGCGAAGCTCAAGGTCGGCGCGAGCTACGACGTGTGCGTCCCGATCGACTACCAGCTGACGCGCCTGCAGGACCACGGGTTCCTGCGCGCGCTGGACCTCGCAAGGTTGCCCGGCGTGGCGAACCTCGAGCCGAAGTTTCCGCCGTGGCGCGCCGACGAGCGGCACGGCGGCGGTTGTTATGCGATCCCGTACCTGTGGGGCACCACCGGCATCGGCTACGACAGCGACAAGGTCGACCCGGCGCCGACGAGCTGGAAGGCGCTGTTCGACCTGCGATACGCCGGGCGCATCAGCGTGATCGACAGCAAGGGCGACGTCTTCGACCAGGCGCTGCTGGCCGCCGGGCTCGACATCAACAGCAACGACAGGGCGACGATCCAGGGCAAGATCTACCCGATGCTGCGCGAGCAGAAGCAGATCCTCCGCGCCTATGACAGCAACCCGGCGCGCGCGCTCGTGGCGGGCGAGACGTACATCGCGCAGATCGACAGCGGCGACCTCATGCGCGCCCGCAAGGAGCGGCCGAGCCTGCGCTACGTGATCCCGCAGGAGGGCGCGGCGCTGTGGGTCGACTACCTGGCGATCCCGGCGGCCTCGGCCCAGAGCGCGCTCGCCACCCGCTTCATCGAGTTCCTGCTCGACCCGGAGATCGCGGCGATCAACGCCAACTTCCTGCGCTTCGCGACGCCCAACCGCGTCGCCCGCGAGCGCGGCCTCATCGCCGACGCCGACGACCCCCAGGTCTATCCCCCGGCGGACATGCTCGCGAAGCTCTACCTGTCCGAGCACTGGGTCGGCCAGACCGAGAGCCTCGTCGACAAGCTGTGGCTCGAGCTGCGCGGCGGCTGAAGAATACCGATGATGATTACTTCACATCGATCACACATGGAGGCGACATGAGCGGCTTCTCGGCGATCCATAACGAGGCAGGCGACGTGCTCCCGGTCGCCTCGGGCGCGGGCGGGCTCCCGGCGCTGCTCGAGACCATCGAGCGCCAGCACGGCTGGATCGCGGACCAGCTGGCGAGCCGCGGCGCGGTGCTGCTGCGCGGCTTCGGGCTGCGCACGCCGGCGGAGTTCGAGGCGGCCGCCCGCGCGGTCGAGCCGGCGCTCAAGAACGAGTACCTCGGGACCTCGCCGCGCGACGCGTTGACGCCGTACGTGTTCTCGGCGAGCGAGCTGCCGCCGTACTACCCGATCCCGCAGCACTGCGAGATGACATTCCTGAAGGACCCGCCGCGGCGGCTGATGTTCGCGTGCTTGACGGCGGCGCGGCGCGGCGGCGAGACGCCGCTGTGCGACATGCGGACGGTCGCGGCGGAGCTCGACCCGGCGATGCGCGGCCGCTTCGAGCGCGGCGGTCTCCGCATCATCCGCAACTACGGCGGGCCGTCGGGTGCGGGGCGCTTCGACCTGTGGCAGCTCAAGCGCTGGGACGAGATCTTCCAGACGACGGACCGCGCGGTGGTCGAGGCCAAGTGCGCGGCGCAGGGCGTGTTCACCGACCTGCGCTGGGGCCCCGGCGATCGCCTGCGCCTGATCAGCGAGCACGAGGCGCTGCGCGAGCACCCGGAGACCGGCGCGCCGGTGTGGTTCAACCACGCCCAGGTCTTCCACCTCTCGGCCGCGCCCGCGGAGCTGCGGAGGATCTACCAGCGCACCGGCGAGCTCCGCAGCCTCGCGCTGTGGCGCTTCGCCCAGGTCGTCGTCGCCGGCAAGCGCAGGTTCAACCGCGCCGACGAGCAGGCCCTCCATTGCACCCACCGCGACGGGCGCGAGATCGCCGAGGACGACCTCGAGCACCTGCGCGACACCATCTGGCGCCACATGATCGCCGAGCCGTGGCGCGCCGGCGACATGGTCGTCATCGACAACTTCGCGGTCTCGCACGGGCGCCTGCCCTATCACGGCCCGCGCCAGGTCGTCGTCGCGTGGGCCTGAGCGCGGCCGCGCGCGAGGTCGTCATCGGCGCACGCGCTGCGGCCCGGCGGGCGGGGGCCGCGTCGATCTGAGATAGAGTGGCGCGATGTCCGTGTCACTTCGTGGTCTCGTCCTCGTCGCGCTGCTCGGCGGCGCAGCTCTGGTGTCGGGCGCCTGCACGCCGTACACGGTCGTGCAGCAGTCGGGGCCGCCGTCGGCGCTGCTGGGCGTGCAGGAGGTGCAGGTGCGCTTCGACTGGTCGCAGGTGCGGCTGCTGGGCAAGACGGAGGCGGAGTATCTGGCGGAGAAGAGCGCGGAGGAGCAGCAGGACTTCGCGAAGATCAAGGGCGAGACGGACGCGGCGATCCTCGAGGGTCTGGCGGGCGAGGTCGGCGGCGGGGTCCGCTTCGTGCCGGGCACGACGCAGCCCGACCCCGCGACGCCGTCGGTGGTCGTCCAGTACGTCGACGTGCAGACCGGCATCTACACCTTCGCCTTCAACATGCCGTCGAAGCTGCTCGCGCGGTTCATGTGGGCGAAGGGCGGGCAGGTCACGGATGTGATCGACGCGAAGGCGATGGTCGGCGCGGACATCACGACGCCGTCGGACCACCAGCGCATGGAGATGGCGGGGCGCTCGGTGGGCAAGGCCGCGGGGCGCTTCCTGCTGTCCGCGCAGGGCAAGTAGCGCCGACGACGTCTGCGGGCCGAGATGGGGACGACGATGACCGAGCACAACGCGCAGATCTCGACCCACTCGCCGCAGACGCAGCTCGAGCGGGTCCTGCTCGCGCTGGTGAACGGCTCGCCGAGCCTCATCTTCGTCAAGGACCTGGAGTTTCGCTACCTGTTCGTGAACTCGCGGTTCGTGGAGTACGGGCCGCACTCGGTGGATTCGATGGTCGGGCTGACCGATCACGACATCACCCCGAAGGAGGTGGCCGACGCCCTGCGCGTCGCCGAGGTCCAGGTCATGGCGACGAGCGCCCCGCTGGAGTACGAGGAGGAGGTCCCGACGCCGGTCGGGGTGCGCCACTTTCTGACGCTCAAGTTCCCGGTCCGCGACGAGACCGGGGCGATCATCGGGCTGGCGGGCATGGTCACCGATATCACCGATCGCAAGCGCCGCGAGGCGGAGCGGCTCGCGGAGCAGGAGCGGGTGATCGCGCATCAGAGCGACGAGCTGCGCGAGCGCTCGACGCCGCTGCTGCCGATCGCGGACGGTGTGCTCGCGATGCCGCTGATCGGGGCGATCAGCCCGACGCGGGCCGGGGAGATCCTGCACACGCTGCTCCGGGGGATCTCCGCCCAGCGCGCCAGGTTCGCGCTCCTCGACGTCACGGGCGTCCACACCATGGATGTCGAGGTCGCCACGACGCTGGTGGGCATCGCGCGCGCGGCCCGTCTGCTCGGGGCCGAGGTCGTGCTCACCGGCATCAGCCCCGCGGTCGCGCTCGTGCTGGTCGGGCTGGGCGTGGACCTCACCGGCGTGACGACGATGGCCACCCTGGCGAGCGGCATCTCGTTCGCGCTGCGTCGCTGACATGCCCGGCCCCGCCATGACCGACATCGGGGCGAACTCGCCCGGCGGCGAGTGGCGCGCGTCGGTGCGGCTGTGAGAGCCTCGGGGGCGCCGTGATCGACGAGTCCGCAGCGACGCACGAGGTCCTGGACGACACGCTCGCCAGCCTGCGGCCGGAGGGTCCGGGGGCGAGCGACCTGGTGTCGGCGCGGCTCGGCCGGTTCACGGTGCTGCGGCGGCTCGGCGTCGGCGGCATGGGCGAGGTGTTCGCGGCGTACGACGAGGAGCTCGACCGCAAGGTCGCCGTGAAGCTGCTCAAGGCGCGCGACGACGACGCGCGCGAGCGCGGGCGCATCCTGCGTGAGGCGCAGGCGATGGCCCGGCTGTCGGACCCCAACGTCGCGCAGATCTACGACGTCGGGGTGTACGCCGGGCAGGTGTTCGTGGCGATGGAGTTCATCGACGGGCCGACGCTCGGCGCGTGGCAGCGGCAGGCGCCGCGCGGCGTGGCGGAGCTGCTCGCGGTGTACATCCAGGCCGGGAGGGGCCTCCAGGCCGCGCACGCGGCCGGCCTGGTGCACCGCGACTTCAAGCCCGAGAACGTGCTGATCGGCGGCGACGGCCGCGTGCGCGTCGTCGACTTCGGCCTCGCCCGCGCCCGCGACGACGCCGACGCCGACGCGGTCGACCCGCTGGTGGTCTCGGGCAGCGTGCTCACGAGCCCGCTGACGATGACCGGCGCGCTGATGGGCACGCCGGCGTTCATGGCCCCCGAGCAGTGGCGCGGCGGCGCGACCGACGGGCGCACCGACCAGTTCAGCTTCTGCGTCGCGCTGTGGGACGCGCTGTACGGCCGGCGCCCGTTCCCGGCGACGAACTTCGCGGAGCTGTCGAACCAGGTGCTGACCGGGCAGCTGCACCCGCCGCTGCGCCCGGTCGAGGTGCCGGAGCGCATCCACGCGGCGCTGGTCCGCGGGCTGTCGACCGACCCGGCGCGGCGCTGGCCCTCGATGGCCGAGCTGCTGCGCCAGCTCGAGCTCGACCCGGGCCGCGACCCGGCGCTCGCGGCCCGCACGCGCCGGCGCTTCATGATCGGGTTCCTCGCGGTCGGCGGCCTCAACGTCGTCTGGGTCCAGGCCACGCTCGGCGACGCGAACCGCCCGGAGGACAGCGCGGCCTCGTTCGCCGCGTTGATGCTGATCGCCACGCTGATCGGGGTGCTCAGCGTGCGCCGCTCGCTGCTGCAGAACAGCTTCCACCGGGCGATGCTCACCTACCTCGTGCTCGTCGTCGGTCAGCTGTTCGCCCAGCGGGTCGTCAGCGCGGTCGCGGGCTACACGATGCGCGACATCTTCATCCTCGACGCGCTCGGCATGAGCCTGGTGAGCGCGGCGGTCGGCGCCCTGGTCGCTCGCTGGGCCTGGATCATCGCGGGCATCAACCTCGCGGCGGCCCTCGTGAGCGCGGCGCGACCCGGCGTCGAGCCCGTCGTGGTGCCGATCGTCTTCGCGGTGTCGATGCTGATCTTCGTCTACGGCTGGCACCGCACGGCCTCGGCGGCGCGCTGATCCTCCGCCCGCGCGGGCTTATGTGTGCACATGGCCCGAAGGCCAGGTCTCAGTCGCCCGGGGGCGGCTCGAACGTGACGCCCTTCTGCAGGAAACCTTGCACGCCCTGCAGGTCGGCCTCGTTGCCGACGACCACCCAGGCCCAGCCCGGCTCGCTGGTCTGGAAGTCGAGCCAGCGCTGCTGCCAGGCCACGACCTCCTCGGGGGTGGCCGCGAGCATCGCCTGGGCGTCGCGGGCGAGGGCCGCCGCGATGTCGCCGTCGTCGGTGGAGAGGTCGAGAGATTCGCTCCACAGGGCGGTCCAGTCCTCGCCGGCGAGGCTCGCGGCGACCATGCGGGCGCCGAGCCACAGCTGCGCGGCCTGGAACAGGTCCTGGGTGGTCGGGCGCAGGCGGGTCGCGTCGCGCAGGGTCGTCAGCTCGCGGCGGAGGCGGCGGGTGAGCGGGTCGGCGGGCGGAGCCTCCGCGGCTTTCGGGGGATCTGTCCCTTCGAGCAGGTCGACCGGCTTGCCCTTGCCGAGCGCGGCCAGCGGGATGTGCAGCGTCAGGGCCGACCACGGGCCGGCGACGGTCAGGCGCACGTCGAACTGCTCCTGCAGGTGGCGCTGGCTCAGGCGGGCGAGGCTGCGCTCGCGGGCGTTGCTGGTCGGGATCGCCCTGCCGATGACGAGCAGGGGGCGGCCGCGGCCCGGGGGGTCCTGGCGCAGCAGCGGGGCGATCGGGGCCTTCGTCAGGTGCTTGCCGGTGCTCGCGGGCTGCTTGCCGGGGCGCAGGCGGCGGATCGCCACCGGCTCGGACTTGCCGTCGACGCCGGGGAGCAGCGAGACCTGCTGGCGCCAGCGGGTCGCGAGGTCGGTCGTGCTCGCCGCGTGGGCGCCGTCGATCAGGCGGGTGCGGGCGTGCACGAGCAGGAGGGCCTGGCGCGGGTCGGTCAGCGCCTTCCAGGCGTCGAGCAGCGCGCCGTCGTCGAGGGCCTGCAGGGCGGCCGCGTCGACCCGCTCGCGCGTCGCTTCGCCGCCGCGCAGGGCGGCCACCACGGCGCTGGCGGCCACGGCCTCGGCGTCGAGCGGGCGCAGCTCGGCGCTCAGCTCGCGGCGGGCCTGGGTCAGCGCGCGGGCCGGGTCGCCGGCGAGCGCGTCGGCGAGGCCGGCGAGGACCGCGTCGGTCTCGCCGACGACGCCGTGGACCGCGAGCTCGAGGCGGTCGACGCCCGGGAGCAGCTCGACGCGCGTGGCCAGGCGCGGGCTCATGCGCTCGAGCTCGAGCGCGAGCGCGCGGGCGGCGACGAGCGCGGCGGGGCCCTGCAGTGCCGGCTTGAGCGGGTGGGTCGGGAGCAGCAGGCGGACGTGGAGCGCGGGGGCCTCGGCCTCGTGCAGCCAGTGGACGAGCAGGCCGTTGTCGAGGGTGACGCGCTCCGGGGCGGGCCACGGCGGGGCGAGCGAGCCGAGGGCCTCGGTCTGGGCCGGCGTCGCGGTCTCGTCGAAGATCTCGACCTTGGGGGGCTCGCGCTTGCGGCAGGCTGTCCCGAGAGACAGGAGCGCCGCGAGCGTCGCGAGCGCGAGGCGGGATGCGGAGGAGGCCGCGGTCATGGGCTGGGCTCCGGGAAGGTCAGCACGACGGCGTCCTCGACCCGCAGCAGGCCGGGGGCCTCGCGCGCGAGCGAAGCCGGGTCGGCGAGGGCGGACAGGCCGGTGAGGTCGTCGACGCGGTGTTGCTGGTGGAACTGCGGGGCGGACGCGGCAGACGCCTCGACGGCGGCCTGGGACAGCTGGCGGGCGAGGCCCTGCGGGGTGCGGACGGCGAGGCGGAGGGCCTGGGCGACGGTGGCGGCCTGGGCCTGGAGCAGCGCCGCGTCGGCGCCGCCGGGGGCGAAGCGGGCGAGGCGGGCGCGGACGAGCGCCCACGGGTCGTCGGCGTTGCTGGGGCGGAGGATCAGCACGCCGCGGCGCGGGTCGGCCTCGAGGTCGCAGCTGAGCCGGGCCTTGCGCGCCTCCTCGGGCTCGGGGGCCTTCTTCTGGCGGTTGATGGCGCGGCACAGGGCGGTCGCCCACGCGCCGGCGGCCGCGGTCGGCGGGACCGGCCACGCGAAGGTGTAGCCGCGCTGGCGCGACAGCGGGACGGTCACGCCTGTCCCCGGGGACATGGCGCCGGGGACAGGTGGGGCTGTCCCGGGGGACATGGCCCCGGGGACAGGTGGGGCTGTCCCGGGGGACATGGCGCCGGGGACAGGTGCGCCGGGCGTTGCGCCCTGCTTGCCCTCGGTCGTCGCGCCGGGCGCGGGCGCCGGAGTGGCCGGCGCGGCGGGCATGACGGGCGTGGCAGGCCGGGGACCGACGCGGCGGACCGGTGCGCTGCGGGGGGCGTGGGGGAGGTCGGCGAACAGCGGGGTGACGCGCTCGAGCAGGCGCTCGGGCGACTCGGGGCCGACGACGATCAGGGTCGCGCGGGTGTAGCTGAACTTGGCGGCGAGCTGGGCGGCGAGGGCGGCCTCGATGAGGGCGGCGAGTGGTTTGCCGACCGCGCGGCCGTCGTGGCCGAGGCCGGGCGCGCCGTGGATGAAGGCGAGGGCCTCGGGGCGCAGGCGCGAGCCGCCGCGCTCGTCGCTGGCGGCCCAGCCGAGGCTCTGCTCCCACCGCTGCGGGGCGGACGAGGGGAAGCGCAGGCGCTGCGACTCGAGCCACAGCATCCCGTCGAGCCGCGAGGTGGGGATCACGCTCTCGAACCGGACCTGGGCCATGCCGGTCGCGAGGTTGTAGTGGCCGCCGGCGTCCTGGGCGGTGGCGACGGCCTCGGCGGGGCGCAGCTCGCGGTTGCCCTGCTCGACCTGATACGCCAGCGCGTGGACCAGCCCGGGCAGCTCCGGCGGGTCGTCCTCGCTGCCGACCTCGACCGCGAGCGTCACCGCCGCGACCGGCAGGCTCATGTCGCGCGCCGTCAGCACGCGCAGGCCGCACGGCAGCACCGCGTCGAACACGACCTCGGACGCCGGCGCGGCGACGGGGGTCAGCGTCGGGCTCAGGGCCGTCGCGCTCGGCGGCGCGGGTGCGGGGGTCGCGGGCTTCGCCGCGTCGGTCGACTTCGCGGCCTTCCTCGCGGCGGGGCTTGCGAGCAGGGCGCCGGGGGATGCCGACCTCACCGGTGTCACCGCGGCGTCCGTGGGCGTGGCCGGAGCGGCGGCGATCTGGAGCGTGAGGAGGGTGGCGAGCATCGGGGGGTGGGACGGTGGTAACCGCAAGCGCCGGGGACGGCAAGCGAGGACCGCGGCGCGGGACCCTGACTACTTGAACAGGTCGAGGCCAGCGAAGCGGGCCGTGTCGCCGAGCATCTCCTCGATGCGGAGCAGCTGATTGTACTTCTCGACGCGATCCGAGCGCGAAGCCGAGCCGGTCTTGATCTGGCCGGCGGCGGTGGCGACGGCGAGGTCGGCGATGAAGGTGTCGGAGGTCTCGCCGCTGCGGTGCGAGATGACCGCACGGTAGCGGTTGTGCTGGGCGAGCTGCACGGCCTCGAGCGTCTCGGTGAGCGTGCCGATCTGGTTGACCTTGACGAGGATCGCGTTGGCGATGCCGCGCTGGATGCCGGTGCGCAGGCGCCTCGGGTTGGTCACGAACAGGTCGTCGCCGACCAATTGCTGGCTGGCGCCGAGGCGGTCGGTCAGCGCCTTCCAGCCGTCCCAGTCGTCCTCGGCCATGCCGTCCTCGATCGACACGAGCGGGTACTTGCCGGCGAGCTCGGCGTAGAGCTCGACGAGCCCGGCCGAGTCGAGCGCGCGCCCGCCCTCGCCGGCGAGCACGTAGCTGCTCTTCTTCTTGTCGAAGAACTCGGAGGCGGCGACGTCGAGGGCGAGGCTGACCTGCTTGCCGGGCTGATAGCCGGCGGCCTCGATCGCCTCGAGCAGGGTCGCGAGGGCCTCGCCGTTGCTGGCGAGGTCGGGCGCGAAGCCCCCCTCGTCGCCGACCGCGGTGACCTTCTTTTGCTTGCGCAGGATCGACTTGAGCGCGTGGAAGATCTCCACGCCGGCGCGCAGCGCCTCGGAGAAGCTGGGGAAGCCGTGCGGCACCAGCATCGTCTCCTGGAAGTCGAGGTTGTTGTCCGCGTGCGCTCCGCCGTTGATCACGTTCATCAGCGGCACCGGCAGCGTGCGCGCCTGCGGCCCGCCGAGGTAGCGGAACAGCGGCTGCTCCGCGTCCAGCGCGGCGACCCGCGCGACCGCCAGCGAGACCCCGAGGATCGCGTTGGCCCCGAGCTTGCCCTTGTTCGCGGTGCCGTCGGCGTTGAGCAGCGCCTGGTCGATCGCCACCTGCTCGCGCGCGTCGAAGCCGAGGACGACGTCGGACAGCACGTCGTTGACGTGGCCGACGGCCTTGCGCACGCCCTTGCCGAGGAAGCGCTGCTTGTCGCCGTCGCGCAGCTCGACGGCCTCGTGCTCGCCGGTGCTGGCGCCCGAGGGGACCGCGGCCCGCCCGACGTTGCCCTGCTCGCTGCTGACCTCGACCTCGATGGTGGGGTTGCCCCGCGAGTCGAGGATCTCCCGCGCCTGCACGTGAACGATGGTGCTCATGGGCCGGGATGGTAACGCGGTCGCGGGCCCCGGCCTCGTGACACGCACCATCCTTTCGCACCGATGTAGATCCCACGCCCGGCCCGCAGTAAATCGGCGTCGCTCGCTTCTCCGTCCGCGCCGCGGCGGGAGGCGCTATCGTGTGCGTTCTCACCGCCGCGCCCGCCGGGCCCGGACCGGTTGCCCGCGCCGGGCCGCCGCGCTACCAGGGACCGCCCCCGCGCATGATCAAGTACCTCGGCTCGAAGCGCACCCTGGTCCCCCGGCTGTGCGAGCTGATCGCCGGCCTCGGCGCGCGCTCGGTGCTCGACCTGTTCTCCGGGACCTCCCGCGTCGGCCACGCCCTCAAGCGCGCCGGCCTGCAGGTCCACGCCAACGACCACAACGCCTACGCGGCGACGCTGGCCCGCTGCTACGTGCAGGCCGACCGCGAGCCGCTGCTCGCCGCCGTCGCGCGCCTGGTCGACGAGTTCAACCGCCTGCCCGGCGACCCCGGCTACTTCACCGCGACCTTCTGCGAGCAGAGCCGCTTCTTCCAGCCGAAGAACGGCGCCCGCGTCGACGCGATCCGCGAGGCAATTTTCAAGAAGGGGCTGGAGCCCGAGCTCGAGGCGGTGCTGCTGGTCGCGCTGATGGAGGCCGCCGACCGCGTCGACTCGACCACCGGCGTCCAGATGGCATTTTTGAAGAGCTGGGCGGCGCGCAGCCACAACGACCTCGAGCTGCGCGTGCCCGACGTGCTGCCGCGGGCGCCGCACGGCAAGGGGACGGCGCACCAGCTCGACGCGCGCGCGGCCGCGGACGCGCTCTCGGCCGACGTCGCCTATCTCGACCCGCCGTACAATCAACACAAGTACCTCGGCAACTATCACATCTGGGAGACGCTGGTGCTGTGGGACAAGCCGGAGATCTACGGCACGGCGTGCAAGCGCGTCGACTGCCGCACGCGCACCAGCGCGTTCAACTCGAAGCTCGCGGCGGCCGCGGCGATGCGCGCGGTGATCTCCGGCGTGCAGGCGCGGCACCTCGTGGTCTCGTTCAACAATGAGGGGTACTTCGACCGCGCCGAGATGGCGGCGATGCTGGCGACCCGCGGCGAGGTGCTGGTGCTCGAGCACGACTTCAAGCGCTACGTCGGGGCGCAGATCGGTATTTTTAACCCGCGCGGGCAGAAGGTCGGGAGCGTCGGGCACCTGCGCAACACCGAGTATATTTATGTGGTGTCGGATTCGTCGGCGGCGCTCGACCGGCTGCGGCCGCTCGCCGCCGCGGCTTGTTGATGCGACGGAGCTGGCAGGGCGGGGCAGGATCGGCGTAGATTCGCGCCGATGCTGACCGTCGATCCGCACCCGCTCCTCGAGATCCACGCCTTCGTCGCCGAGCTGCCGCGTCCGCTCGGCGAGCTGCCGTCGCCGCCGGAGCTGCTCGCCGGGCTCGCGCTCGGCTACCCCGACGCGCCGCTGCGCAGCGACGACGGCGTGCGCGCGGCCGTGCGCGACCTGCTGCGCCACGGTGGCATTTTTAAGCCGACCGGGCGCAGCAAGCCCGCGTCCGAATACTTATTAAAGATGGCGACGGGGGAGGGGCTGGCGGGGATCAACGCGGCGGTCGACGCGTGCAACGTCGCGTCGCTGCACAGCGGGCTCCCGATCTCGGTGATCGACCTCGGGCGCGTGACGGCGCCGCTCGCGGTGCGGGTGCCGCCCGCGGGCAGCAGCTACGTGTTCAACGCGTCGGGGCAGAGCATCGACATCGGCGGGCTGGTCTCGCTGTGGGACGCCGAGGGGCCGTGCGCCGGGCCTGTGAAGGACTCGCAGCGCAGCAAGACCCACGCCGGGACGACGCGCACGCTCTCGGTCGTGTGGGGGACCGTGGCGCTGCCGGGTCGGGCGGCGCGGACGGGGGCATGGTATCGCGCGCTGCTGCACGGGCTGGGGGCGCGGACCGGGGACGCCTGACCCCGGCGACGGCGGAGGCCGTGGGGCTTGGAATGAGGGGCCGGGGGGCGCTCCAAGGCTCACGCGCCGTCGCGCGGGAAGAGGCCTGTCATGACCCGTCGAAGCCTGGTGCTCCCGTATCTGCTCCTGTGCGCGTGGCCTGCGGTCGCCGGCGCGGACGACTTCGCGGCCGGCTCGTTGATCGTGCCGATGGACGTCGACTATCAGGACATGGGGATGCTCCGGGCCTACGGGCTCGTGTACGAGCTGCTGCGGCAGAACGTGCCGGTGCGCTGGGTGATCGCGGCCGACAAGAAGTTCGGGGACGCGGACTTCACGGCCGACGCGGTCGACATCGTCAGCGACGCCGTGATCGACGCGCATCCGTATCGCGGCGGGCCGTGGGTGGTCGACGCGGCCGACGCGGACGCGGCGCTGCCGGTGATCGAGGCGTGGCAGGCCAAGCACCCGGAGACGGTCGTGCACGAGGCCACCGCGGGCTTCAGCGGCGACGTCTCGCGCCTGCTCGTGGTCGCCCCGACGATCGCCATGATGGCCGACGGCAACCAGAAGATCGCGCGCAAATACATGCAGGCCGCGGGCATCCCCGACTCGGTGGGCGACCCGCTGTGGCCCGACGCCAGCCCCGACATGCTCGACCCGGAGGAGCTGAGCGGGCCGAGCGTCGACAATCACCACGACGGCGCGCTGTTCGACGCCGACGGCGACCCGGTATACTGCCAGTTCATGTCGATGCACTGGGCGGTCGGCGACGCGGAGAAGAGCCCGGAGGTCGTCGCGGAGATGCGCGAGTTCCTGGCGTTCCCGACCCACTTCTTCGCCGAGTGTCAGGCGGTCAACGCGTTCGAGAACCTCGACCCGCACGGCTTCTATCTCACGAAGGAGGGGTTTCAGATCGGCACGCAGCCGAAGACCTACGATTATTACCAGACCGACACCCCGTTCGCGCAGCTCGACGGGCCGTTCATGTCGGTCGGCGGCAGCGAGCCGGCGTACACGCTGAAGCCCGGCGACGCGTACAAGGCGTCGGACATCGTGATGATCACCGCGGCGGGGACGCCGATCGGGGTCAATGACGTGTGGATGACGGGGTTCCTCGACGGCGTGTGCCCGGCGGACAGCAACGGCTGTCTGACGGCGGGCAAGGTCAGCTACCTCGGCGGGCACGAGTACGACGTCGACCTCCCGATCTCCGAGAACCCGACGACGCAGGGGACGCGGCTGTTCCTCAACTCGCTGTTCGAGGCGCCGTGCGCGACCTCCGAGGGCCTGCCGGCGATCGTCGTGACCAAGACGGCGCCCGCGGTCACCGACGTCGAGACGGTCGAGTTCACGATCGACTACGTGAATCAGGGCGCGACGCCGGCGCTCGCGGCCGTGCTCACCGACGCGCTGCCGGCGGGCGTCACCTTCGTGTCGGCGACGAACGACGGGGTCATGGCCGACGGCGTCGTCACCTGGGAGCTCGGCAACCTCGGCGAGGGCGAGAAGGGCACCGTCGGCGTCACGATCACCCTCGACGGCCCGGGCGTGTATGTCAACACCGCGGTGCTCGAGTACCGCGCGGGCGTCAACATATTGCAGGCGGAGTCGAACAAGACGACGACCGCGTTCGGCGTCGACCCGGGGACCAGCGGCGTCGGCGAGACCGGCATCGCCACGGGCCCGGGCCAGACGAGCGGGGGCGTCGGCGAGACCGGCAAGGTCGACGAGACCGGCGCGACGCCGACCGAGGGCGGCGCGAGCGGGCCGACGGGCGGGTCGTCGGGGGGCGGCGCGAGCGGCAGCACCGGGGCGGCGAGCGGCGGGCTGACGGACGGCGCCGGCAGCGAGGGCGGCTGCGGCTGCCGCGGCGACGCGGGGCCGTCGGGCGCGGGCGGGCTGCTCGCGCTGGTCGTGCTCGGCGCGGCGCGGCGTCGGCGGTCGAATATGTCGGTAGTTTGAACGGGGAGCGCAGGCCCGATCACAGGGTCGGGCTCTTGCTGTCCGGATCGGGCGGGGTCGGGTCGGCGAGCCAGGCCTCGATGGCCTCGGCCTCCTTCACGCCCTCGGGGCCGTGGACCCGGGCCTGGTCGCGGGCCTTGGCGGCCTCGGCGAGCGCCCGGGATCGGTCCTCGCCGAGCGCCAGCAGGACCTTGGCGAGGAGAAATCGGGTCAGGGCCTCCGCTCGAGTGCGGGTCTCGCCGGCGCCGTAGATCGCCACCGAGCGCTCCAATAGCGGCAGCGCGGCGCGCAGGTCTCGGGTCTTCACGTCGAGCCGGGCGAGGCTGGCGAGGCTGGCGGCGACGTCGGCGTGGTCGGGCCCCAGCCCGGCCTCCGCCAGCGCCAGCGCGCGCTCGTAATAGGGCTTTGCGCCGACGAGGTCCCCGGAAGAGACGAGCACGTCCCCGAGGCCGCGCAGGCTCAGGCCGACGTCGGGATGATCGGGACCCAGCGCCTGCTCGCGGATCGCGAGGGCGCGCTCGTGCTGGGCGCGGGCCTCGACGAGCGCGCCGAGGTGCTGGTTGGCGGCGGCGAGGTTGTGCAGCGTCGCGGCCAGGTGCGGGTGTCCGGGGGGGAGCACGCGCTCCTGGATGGCGAGGGCGCGCTCGCCGAAGGCCCGGGCCGCGGCGCTCTCTTCGAGTTGATTGTGGACCCCGGTGAGGTTGGTCAGGTCGATCGCCACGCTGGGATGTTCGGGGCCGAGGGCGCGCTCGTCGATCGTCAGGACCCGCAGGAACAGGGCCTTCGCCGCCTCGAGCTCGCCGCGGGCGACGTGAACGCCGGCGAGGTTGTTGAGGATCGACGCGTTCTGCGGGTGGAGGCTGCCGAGCGCCCGCTCGCGGATCGCCCGCGCGCGCTCGAACAGGGCCTTGGCCTCGGCGTTCTCTCCGGCCGAGTAACGCACGCCGCCGAGGGAGTTGAGGATCTTGGCGAGGCGCGGGTGGTCCGGGCCGAGCGCCTGCTCCTGGATCTGCAGCGCCTGCTCGAGCAACTTCGTGGCCTCCGCGTGCTCCCCGGCGACCATGTGGAGCACCGCGACGCGCTCCCGTCGCTCCGCCTCGCGCAGCCCGCCCGGGTCGCCGGTGTGGGCGATCGCCAGCGACGCGTGCTGGGCCCAGCGCAGGCCCTCGTCGCGGCGCGCGAGGTGGTAGCCGACGATCGCCACCAGCCCGATCGCGGCCTCGGCCGCGGGCTCCCACGCGTCGAACTCCGCCGCCTCGAAGTACGCGGTCGCAAGGCTGGCCTCGGCGTCGGCGTACGCGCCCTTCTCGCGGAGCAGCGAGCCCTCGCGGATCCTCGTCATGGCGACCAGCGGCGGCCACTGCAGCGCCTGCGCGTGCTCGCGGGCCCGCGTCGCGCCGGCCAGGCCGGCCTCGAGGCGGCCGCCGAGCGCCAGGATCACCGCCTGGGACAGCTCGTCCCGGACCGCGCGCACTTGCGCGCGATCCGCCACGGGCGGCGCGGGCTGGCGGCGCAGCGCGACCTCGTCGACGCAGGCGGCCGGGTCGGGCAGGCCGGCTGCGGCCGGGAGGGCCTCGCGGATCACCTGGGTGGTGTCGCGCTCGAGCGCGCGGGTCAGGGCGTGGAGCTCGGCGCGGCGGTCGTCGAGGCACCACAGCGCGCGCTCGAGGGTGTCGCCGTCCCAGCGGCGCTCGATGTCGGCGCGCACGCAGGCCTCGCCGCGGGCGGCCCGCCACGCGCTGGCCTGGCGGTCGAGCCACGGCTGCAGGCGGTCGGCGGTCGCCGCGGGCTGGTCGACGGCGGCGGCGACCAATGCATCGCGCACGCGCTGGCGGGCGGCGTCGTCCCAGACCTCGTCGATCTCGGCCGCCGCGGCCGCGCACGCGTCGATCTGCTGCGCGTGCTGATGGCGGTGGTAGACGCCGACGCCGACGCCGAGCCCGGCGACGCCCGCGAGCACCAGCGCCGCCGTGCGCACGCGCGCGCGCGTGCGCCCGCGCTCGAGCGCCTCGATCAGCGCGGCCATCGACGGCCAGCGCTGCGATGGTGTGCCCGCCATGCCGCGCTCGAGCGCGCGGCGCAGCCACGCCGGCACGCGGCGGCCTCGCGGCGGCGGCTCGCGCTTGCCCGTGATCACGGCGGTGGCGAGCGCCGCGAGGTTGTCGCCGCGGAACGGTCGCTGGCCGTGCAGCAGCTCCCAGGCCATGACGCACCACGCGAACTGGTCGGCCGCGGCGCGGGCCTCGAGGCCCTGCCACTGCTCCGGGGCCATGTACGCCGGCGTGCCGAGGAGGGCGCCGGCGCGGGTGAGCTGCTGCGCGAGCGCGTCGGCCCCGGGGCGGCCGGGGCGCATGGGACGGTCAGAGCGGTCGGGGCCGGCGAGCTGCGTCGCGCTGACGCCGGGGGCGTGGGTGCGCTCGTCGGCGCCGAAGGTCGCGCCGACGCCGGAGGTCTGGGTGACGTCGACCGCGCCGAGGAGGTCGGCGTCGGGGTCGGCGGCGCGCGTCGCGTCGACGGCGACCTTGGCGGCCGCGGAGGCGCGGCCGTGGGCGAGGCCGAAGTCCATGACGCGCACGCGGCCGTCGTCGCCGAGCATGACGTTGTCGGGCTTGAGGTCGCGGTGGACGAGGCCGGCGGCGTGGGCCGCAGCGACGCCGCCGGCGGCCTGGAGGAGGACGCGCAGGACCTCGGGCCAGGCGCGCTCGCGCCCGCGGGCCCACGCGGACAGCGTCTCGCCGGCGACGAACTCCATCGCGATCCAGACCTGGTCGGCGTGGGTGCCGACGTCGTGGATGGCGACCACGTGGGGGTGGGACAGCTTGGCGAGCGCCTGGGCCTCGCGGAGCAGGCGCGTGCGTCCGCCGGCGTCGTCGGCCTCGCCGGGTGGCAGCAGCTTGAGCGCGACCTTGCGGTCGAGCTCGGGGTCGTGGGCGGCGTAGACGACCCCCATCGCGCCGGCGCCGAGGCGCGACAGCAGGACGTAGCGGCCGAGCACGGTGCCGGGCTCGAGGTCCCGCTGCGCGGGCGCGTCGGCGCGGCCGAGCATCCACGTCTTGGCGTGCGCGGGGGCCGTGGGCAGCGTCTCGCTGCCGGCCGCGAGGGTGTGGTCCAGCTCCATCGGGGCCGAGCATTGTCGGCACACCCGGCGAGCCGTTTCAAGGCCGATCGGGCCGGATCAGGCGATATGACGGATCACGCGATCATGCCGGCGCGCGCGAAGAACTCGTACCACGCGCGGATCGTCGGCTCGAGCGGGCCCGGCGCGTAGCCCAGCTCGTCGCGGGCCTTCGAGATGTCGGCGCGGCGCTGCATCGTCAGCACCAGCACCGCGCCCGGGGTCAGCTGCTGCGGCACGTTCGGGAACAGCGCCGTCATCGGCCCGGCGAGCATGCGGGCGACGCCGGCCATCAGCCGCGGCGGCATGGCGCGCGCGCGGTTGGGCTTGCCGGTGACCTCCGCGAACAGCCCGAGCATCTCGTCCATGGCGACGTAGCGGGTGCTGATCGTGTAGCGCTGGCCGGTGCGGCCGCGCTCCATCGCCAGCACGTGGCCGCGGGCGAGGTCGTCGACGGCGACGGCCTCGTAGCCGCCGGGGATGTAGGCGCGAAACTTGCCGCGGGCGAAGTCGATCAGGACCTTGCCGGTGCGCGACGGCATGTAATCGTGCGGTCCGCACACGCCGGTCGAGATCGCAATGACGGCGTCGAGGCCGTCGGCGATCGCCTTGAAGGTCTCGACCTCGGCGAGCACCTTGGTCCGCGAGTACGGCATCCACTCGATGAACGGGTAGAACGGCAGGTCCTCCGCGCACGGGCGCGACGGGTCGTCGTGGTGATAGCCGACCGTGGAGAACGAGCTGGTCAGGCACACGCGGGCGACGCCGGCCCGCAGCGCGGCCTGCATGACGTGCTGCGTGCCCATGACGTTGATGTCCCAGATCTCGCGGCTCTGCGCGGCGGTCGGCGCGTTGACGGAGACCTTGGCGGCGGTGTGATACACGCGCACGCAGCCGGTCACCGCGCGGCGCACCGCGTCGGGGTCGCGCACGTCGCCCTCGACCTGCTCGATCGGGAGGCCCTCGAGGCCGCGGTTGTCGTGGCGCGGGTGGACCAGCGCGCGCACGTCGACGCCGTCGGCGAGCAGCCGGCGCACGAGGTTGGCCCCGACGTGCCCGGACGCGCCGGTGACGAGGGTCTTGCCTTGAGGGACGGAGCGCGGGGCGTTCGGCATGGGCCGCGCACTGTACACGCGGGCGGCGACGATTGACCGCGAGGCCCGGGCCCCGCTACCGTCGCGCCCGCATGCGCAGCGTCACGATCGGCATCCTCGGGCTCGGCAACGTCGGCGCGGGCACGCTGCGGCTCCTGCAGGAGCGGCGCGAGGCGATCGAGGCGCGGCTCGGCGCGGCGCTGGTGGTCCGCCGCGTCGCGGTGCGCGACGCCGGGCGCGCGCGCGAGGTCGAGGTCGCGGCGGAATTGCTGACGACCGACGTCGCGGCGGTGATCGACGACCCGGCGATCGACGTGGTGGTCGAGCTGGTCGGCGGGGTCGAGCCGGCGCGTGAGTACATCTTGCGGGCGCTGCGCGCGGGCAAGCACGTGGTGACGGCGAACAAGGCGGTGCTCGCCGAGCGCGGCGCGGAGATCTTCGCGGAGGCGGCGGCGCGCGGGCGCGTGGTCCACTTCGAAGGGTCGGTCGCCGGCGGGATCCCGATTCTTCGCAGTCTGCGCGAGGGCCTCGCCAGCGACCGCATCGACGCGATCGCGGGGATCGTCAACGGCACCTCCAACTATATCCTCGATTCGATGACCCGCGGCGGCGCCGACTTCGACGCGGCGCTGCGGGCCGCGCAGGCGGCGGGTTACGCCGAGGCCGACCCGACGCTCGACGTCGGCGGCGGCGATGCGGCGCACAAGCTGGCCCTGCTCGCGCTGGTCGCCTTCGGCGCGCGCGTCGACCCGCACGCGATCACGACGGAGGGGATCACGGATATCTCGGCGCTCGATGTCCGCGCGGCCGGCGAGCTCGGCTTTGTCATCAAGAGTTTGGCGATCGGGCACGCGACGGCGGCCGGGCCGTGCCTGCGCGTGCACCCGACGCTGGTGCCCCGCGGGCACGTGCTCGCGGGCGTCGCCGGGGCTTACAATGCGGTGCTCGTCGAGTCGCACGCGCTCGGGCGCAGCCTTTATTATGGTCGCGGCGCCGGCATGATGCCGACCGCGGTCGCGGTGGTCTCCGATATCCTCGAGCTCGCGCGCGACCTGCTCGCCGGGGCGGCTCCGCCGGCGCTGCCCGCTGCGCGCGACGTGGTGCCCGCGTCGCAGGACGCGCTCGTACACGAGAACTATTTGTGTGTGCGCGTGCCCAACGTGCCGGGCGTGCTCGGGCGGGTCGCCACGTGCCTCGGGCGCCACGGCGTCAGCATCTCGCGCATGGTCCAGGACCGGGCGGGCGAAGGGCCGGTGCCGATGGTCATTTTGACGGAGGCCGTCGCCGAGCGGGCGATGCAGGCGGCGCTCGCCGAGCTCGCGACCTCGCCCGACCTCGCGGCCCCGCCGACCCGCATTCGCCTGCTGCCGGCGATGCTCGCGTGAGCGACGCAGGCGGGTCGCCGGGGGCGGAAGGATCGGGCACCATGGCTGCGACGGCGGAGGTGTGATGGAGAGGCTCGACAAGTATCGCGCGGTGGGTCGCCGCGCCGGGTTGTTGATGGCGGTGGCCGGCTGCGTCGCGGCGCTGGGGATGATGCCGCCGCTCGACTTCGGCGACGAGGAGGGGGATGCGGGGATGGGGATCGCGGTGATCGCGATGTGCACGATCGGGCTCGGCTGGGCGCTCGGCGGGCGCTTCGGCGTGCGCGTGGCCCGGGGCGCCGACCCGTTCGTCAGCGGTGTGCTGGTCGCCCTGATGACGGTGGTCGGCACCGTGCTGCTGGCGGTGGTCCGTCTCGGGGTGGACATGGCCGCGTACGGCCAGTCCGTGGCCGAGCTGCCGCGGCTGGCGATCGTGGGGCTGGGCTACGTGCTGATGTTCGGGGGGATGCCGATGGTCGGGCTCGGGCTCGGCTACGGGGCGATGGTGCGGAAGATGAAGGGGGCGGCCGTGGACACGGCGGCCTAACTCACTTGCGCGGGGGCGCGCGGGCGGGCGGGCTCCGGTACGCTCGCGGGCACGGATGGCACGCACGCCTCGCATGACCCGCCCGCCGGCGTCGGACCTGCGCCTGGCGATCCGCCAGCGGGTGATCTACGCGGACACCGACCAGATGGGGGTCGTGTACCACGGCACCTACCCCCGGTTCCTCGAGGCGGCGCGGGTCGAGTACATGCGCGCGCTGGGGCACACGTATAAAAAGGTCGAGGCGCTCGGCGTGGGCATGCCGCTGACCGACCTGGCGATCAGCTACATCGCGCCGGCGCGCTACGACGACGTGGTCTCGGTGTACGTCGGGATCGCCGAGCTGAGCTTCGCGCGGCTGCGCTTCGGGTACCACGCGTGCGTCGAGCCCGGCGACCGCGAGGGGCTCGGCGAGCGGCTGACGGTGCTGTACGCGGAGACCTGTCATTGCTGCATTCACCTCGCCGACGGGAGGCCGACGCGCTTCCCCGACGACCTGCGGGCGACCTTTCGGGCGCTCGTACCCGGCCATGACCGGGCTGAAGAGTCAGACGATTAGGAGACGACCACGATGGACCGCACACTTGTTCTCGAGTACACGCGCGTGACGGAGGCGGCGGCGATCTCCGCCTCGGCGCAGATCGGCCGGGGCGACGGGATGTCGGCGGACGCGGCGGCGGTGAAGGCGATGCGGCGGGCGTTCGAGCGGGTCCCGGCGCGCGGCACGATCGTCATCGGCGAGGGCGAGCGCGACGAGGCGCCGATGCTGTTCATCGGCGAGAAGGTCGGGCCCGACGACCCGAAGCTGCTCGAGGTCGACATCGCGGTCGACCCGCTCGAGGGCACCAACCTGTGCGCCAACGGCCTGCCGGGGGCGCTGGCGGTGCTGGCGGTGGCGCACAAGGGGCACCTGCTCAACGCGCCGGACACGTACATGAGCAAGATCGCGTGCGGGCCGGAGGGGCGCGGCAAGATCTCGCTCGAGAAGTCGCCGCGCGACAACCTCTGGGCGCTCGCGGCGGCGAAGGGTCGGCGGCCCGACGAGCTGACGGTCGTCGTGCTCGAGCGGCCGCGGCATCAGGCCCTGATCGCCGAGCTGCGGGCCGCGGGGGCGCGCATCCTGCTGGTCACCGACGGCGACGTCGCGCCGGTGGTCGCGACGTGCATCCCGAAGAGCGGCATCGACATGGTGTACGGCATCGGCGGCGCGCCGGAGGGGGTGCTGGGGGCCGCGGCGGTGCACTGCATGGGCGGCGAGTTCCAGGGCCGGCTGCAGTTTCGCAGCCCCGAGGAGCGGGCGCGGGCGGTGGCGATGGGCATGAAGGACCCGGAGATGCTGCTCGGCGTGCACGACCTCGTGCGCGGGGATGTCATCTTCGTCGCCACGGGCGTGACGACCGGGCCGCTGCTCAAGGGGGTGCGAAGGATCGGGACGCGGCTCCACCTGCAGAGCCTCGCGCTGCGCAGCACCACCGGCACGATCCGGTGGGTCAACACCGACGTCGACGCGCACCGCTACACGCACGAGTACGATCACGAGTAAGATGGGCGGCATGTCGAGTCGCGCGCGTCTCCTCGTGTTGCTCGCGTGCCTCGGGGCCGCGGCGCTGGCGATCTGGTGCGCGCAGCCGCCGGCGCCGGTGGCCGCGGACGCGGACGGGCGGGTGTTCTCGGCGATGCGGGCGCGGGAGCGGCTGGGGCGGCTGCTCGGCGACGAGGCGCCGCATCCGGTCGGCAGCGCCGCGAACGCGGGCGTGCGGGCGCGGCTGCTCGCCGAGCTGCGCGGGCTCGGGCTGGCGCCGGAGGAGCAGGCGGCGTTCTCGTGCAGCGAGCTCGGGAACTGCGCGCCGGTCGTCAACGTGATCGTCAAGGTCGCGGGGCGGGCGGACGGGCCGGCGCTGCTGCTCGCGTCGCACTACGATTCGGTGCCCGCGGGGCCGGGCGCGTCGGACGACGGCCACGGGGTTGCGCTGGTGCTCGAGACGTTGCGGGCGCTGCTCGTCGACGGGACGCCGGCGAGGCCGGTGACGGCGGTGTTCACCGACGGCGAGGAGGCCAACCTGCTCGGCGCGCGGGCCTTCGTGGAGCACCCGGCGTTCGCCGAGGTCGGGGCGATCCTCAACGTCGAGGCGCGCGGGACCGGCGGGGCGGCGCGGATGTTCGAGACCAGCGACGGCAACGCCGGGCTGATCGCGGGCTACGCCGCCGGCGTCGCGCGGCCGAGCGCCCTGTCGCTCAGCTACGAGGTCTACCGCCGGCTGCCCAACGACACCGACCTCAGCGTGTTCAAGCGGGCCGGCGCGCAGGGGCTCAACTTCGCGTTCATCGGCGGGGTCCGCCGCTATCACACGCCGCTCGACGACCTCGCGCACCTCGACCTCGGGAGCCTGCAGCAGGAGGGCGACGCGGTGCTCGGCGCGGCGCGGGCGCTGCTGGC